>Ga0209201_1000784_pt1 | contig 41116 bp, 29 predicted proteins | sample AD_UKC055_MetaG_FD_184411 | JGI IMG/M metagenome (GOLD analysis project Ga0209201, IMG submission 184411) | Active sludge microbial communities of municipal wastewater-treating anaerobic digesters from USA - AD_UKC055_MetaG (SPAdes) (version 2) | ecosystem: Engineered > Bioreactor > Anaerobic >... | reverse complement strand
TTACCGTTTCTATACCGGCTACCGGGTGCCGATTAAAATTAGAGCGGAGGAGGCGACGTTTACTTTTCCCGATAATTATCATGTCTATTTTCCCTTTATAGCCAGTCTTCATACCTCATTTGAAAGCGCCTATAGTTATCTCCCGCTAAAAGATATTGGTCCTGACCGCTTTGGCTATGCGCCTGTGGTAGTTGAATTAAATGACGGATTCAAGGTGGCCGTGACTGATGTAGCCGTTGATAATTATCCGGGCATGTTCTTAACTGGTAATAAGGAAGGATTAGCCAGGCTGATCGGCAAATTTGCTGCTTATCCAGCTGAGGAAAAGCTTCGCCAGGGTAGCGACCGCGAGCTTGAAGTTGTTCAAGAAGCCAATTATCTGGCTGAAACCAGGGGTAACCGCCAGTATCCCTGGCGCTTGGTTCTGCTGGCTGAAAATGATGCTCAGCTGGTTAGCAGCGACATAGTTTTTCGCCTGTCTCCGCCGACCGAACTGAAGGATACGACCTGGATCAAACCAGGGAAAGTAGCCTGGGATTGGTGGAATGCCCTTAACCTTTTCGGGGTCGATTTTAAGTCCGGAATAAATACTGAGACTTATAAATACTATGTTGATTTTGCTTCAAGATATGGTCTTGAATATATAATTCTTGATGAAGGCTGGTCTGACCCGGCTGATCTCTTTAAAATTAATCCGAAGCTGAATCTCGAAGAAGTGGTGAGATATGCTGAATCGAAAAAAGTAGGCGTCATCCTGTGGTGCGTGTGGTATACGCTGGATCAGCAAATGGATCGAGCTCTGGACTATTTTCAGAGAATCGGAGTTAAGGGAATCAAAGTAGATTTTATGGATCGTGACGACCAGAAAATGGTTAACTTTTATCGGCGGTGTGCGGAGGCCGCGGCTAAACGCCGGCTGCTGGTTGATTTCCATGGTGCTCATAAGCCGGTGGGCTTGAGACGGGCTTTCCCCAATATTCTGAATAAGGAAGGTGTCCTCGGCCTTGAAAACAGCAAATGGGCGGCTACTGTTACCCCCGAGCATGACCTGTTAATTCCATTTATCAGAATGATCGCAGGCCCGATGGATTTTACTCCTGGAGCCATGCGCAATGCTCAGGAGAAGCAGTTCAGGCCAATTTATGACTTGCCCATGAGTCAGGGGACGCGCTGTCATCAACTGGCCATGTATGTCATTTATGAATCGCCCCTGCAAATGCTCTGTGATTCGCCATCAAGCTACTTGAGGGAGCCTGAAATTATGGAATTCCTATCTGTTGTCCCCACCGTCTGGGATGAAACCCGTGTTCTGGAGGCTAAAATCGGAGATTACCTGGTGGTGGCCCGCCAGCATGGTGATGACTGGTATCTGGGCGGTATGACTGACTGGTCGCCCCGGACGATCGAAATAAAGGTTGATTTTCTGGAGCCGGGCAAAAAGTGGATAGCAGAAGTCTGGCAGGATGGAGTAAATGCCGACCGTTATGCTGGCGATTATAAAAAATTGAAGTTTGAGGTGAATCCGGCCGATAGCTTAAAATTAAACCTGGCGGCCGGCGGTGGTGTAGCCATTAGATTTACACCGGCGAGATAAAATTTTAGCCAGAACCGTCATAATTCAAGTGGTCTGAAGAATCCAGACCGGCGGTGGTTTTCTGCTCGAATTGAACTGGCCGGGCAGACGGTCAGGCTGCAGGGACCCTGGCACCTTGACAATCACCTGACGGTTAGATATATTAACTTTCTATTTTCCAGCCAGCACAGGTTGTATTTAAGTTATGAAATGGTAGATTATATTGAGGTCAAAAGGAAATCTACGTTAATTAAAATGTTTGAACCTGCCAGCTTTTAACTATCTCCTTAATCCCCCTGGGTTACAAAAATAAAATTAAATATAAAGAAAAAAAGATGAAAGCTCTAAAATACCTGAGTGTCATCCTCTTGACTGCCTTATTTCTTATGGCCAGCCCGCCGGAATTCGGCCGTGATGTTGATTTTTTTCATGGATATATTATTCCGCGGCCGGTTATAAAGGTAGGGCTGCAGACCGGCTTGAAACAGGCATCTATCGGTGCTTCGGCGGGTATGAAAGTTTATGAAGTTGGACATGAATACCGGCTTCTGGCCGATGAGGCCAATGAAGTTGCCATCAGAGTAGACCGAGAAAAATTGTCAGAGAAATTTACTCTGCAAATCGGCCAGTCGCGCGACAGACAGGAAGCAGAAATGCTGGCCACTATTTTAAACCTGAAACTGGAGAATGGGGTAACCGTCAGCAGCCAATCAGATTCGGGTGGACCTATCTACATAATAAAATATGGCGAGTTTTTGACCAGGGGACAGGCCCTGGCCGCAATCAAGCAGCTGGAGGCCCTAGATCTTAAAGATGTCTGGATCTTAAAAGAAGAAATAAGCCTGCCTGAGCCAGGGACGGCCTGGCTGCAAATTGATCATCGTCTTTTATCACTCAGGGCCGAGGCTGATTTATATTTTATTCCAGCCCAGCAGGAAGGTTATTTGAGCCTCAATGGCCGGAATTATCGTGGGATATTTCTTTTAAAAAATACGGCCAGTGGCTTAAGTTTGATTAATATTCTCAATCTTGAAGACTATCTCAAAGGCGTTGTGCCTCTGGAATTGTCGCCGGATACCTTTAACGCTCTTGAGGCTTTGAAAGCTCAGGCCGTGGCGGCCAGAACTTATGCTCTGAAGAATATGGGGCGCTACCGTCACCTCGGTTTTGACCTGACCGATACCCAGAGTTCCCAGGTTTATGGAGGTCTATCCGCCGAGCGTCCTTTAAGTAACCAGGCGGTGGAAGAAACAATCGGCGAAGTTATTACTTATAAAGGACAGCTAATTGATGCTCTTTATACCAGCACCTGCGGCGGGATGACCGAAGATGCGGAAAATGTTTTCTCTGGCCAGCCGGTTCCTTATCTAAAAAGCATTACCTGCAGTCTGGAGAAGCAACCGGAGTGGCTGATCGAGACCGGACAAAAGGTTCCGGCCGCCAGGATCAATGATCGGGATATCAGTAGCCAGATTGCGCCCTTGCTGGCTCTTGGATTGCTTATACCGGGAAATGAGCCAGATTATTTTGCTAAAGCTGCCACCGGTGCCGAAATAGAAAATTCGCTGGCTATTGCCTCCAGTCTGAAAAAAATCAACAGCAGCCGTCCAACCGGTCAGAGCCCAAAACTGCCTTCAGCCTCTGTAAATTTCATTGAGCTAAGCCACTGGCTGATTTCTTATTTTGGCTGGCAGGAAAAAGCCGCCAATTTTGTTCTGGAGAGTGAGGCTAAATATTTATTGCAGGACTCACCTCAGCTGTCTGAGCTTAAAGGCAATGAACGGAAAGGCCTGGCTTATCTCATTCAATCAGGGATTTTTCCTTCTTATCTTCGTCAAAGCAACCTGAAGGGAGAAGTCAGCCGGTCTGAATGGGCTTATATTCTCGAGAAAAGTTTATCCTGGCTGGATGACTTCCGACATCAGGGGTTGTTTATTGCTGCCCAGGGTGACCAGATTGAGGTTATGGATGGAGGCCTTGGGGAAAAGCGAAGGCTGCTGATTCAGCCCGATCTCTATTTGCTAAGAAAGATGGAGGAGGGGACTTTCCCGGCCAGCCGGCTCAATCTGCTGGGTGGAGAGAAAATAACCTGGCTTGAAAAGGAAGGGCAGATCAAGCTGCTACAGGTTGACTATCCACCGCCGACCAATGTTCTTGATCGGGATTCGGTTTTCAATCGCTGGACAGAACGAGTCAGGCGGGACGAACTGGAAAAGAATATTCATCGTTATTATCCTCACCTCGGCCGATTGCTTGATCTTAAGGTTGTCCGTCGAGGCCGCTCTAACCGTGTGGTTTCACTTCAAATCATTGGTGATAGCCAACAGGTTAATCTTGTCGGCCTTAGAATCAAATGGGTCTTAAGTTTAAAGGACACTTTGTTTTATCTGGACAGAGAGTTTGACGCCAGCGGACAGCTGACCCATTTTATTTTTACTGGCCGTGGCTGGGGACATGGAGTGGGGTTATGCCAGGTAGGTGCTTATGGCCTGGCCAGGGCTGGGGCCAGCTACCAGGATATTCTCAAGCATTATTATCACCAGGTAAAGGTGGAAAAGATCGATTAAGTTGCCTGAAAAGAGTTGACATCTTTTTTAATTAGGAATAAAAACTTACTTTATTTCCAAAGTCAATCCGGGAAGGAGCCTGGTTGATGACTTATCTTCAAGCAGCGGTTCTGGGCCTTCTTCAGGGACTGGGTGAATTTCTTCCAATTTCCAGCTCAGCTCATCTGGCAGTGGTCCCTTTTCTTTTTCACTGGAATTATCAGGGGCTTGAATATGATGTGATGCTGCATCTGGGCACTCTCCTGTCTATTGTGTGTTTCTTCTGGAAAGACTGGATTCAAATCATAAAAGAAGGTTTCAGTCGGCCGAAGACTCCGGAGGGACACTATCTCTGGTATATTCTTCTGGCCACCATTCCTGGAGCTCTGGCTGGCTATCTTCTGGAAGAAAAAGCGGAAACAGTTTTCCGGCAGCCGGAACTGATTGCTTTTAGCCTGATTTTTTTTAGCGGGTTGATTTTTCTGGCTGATCGTCTGGCTAAAAACCAGAAAAGTCTGGAAAGTCTGACTCTGGCCGAGGCCATGCTCATCGGGCTGGCTCAGAGCCTGGCTATTCTACCCGGTGCTTCCCGGTCGGGAATGACCATTATGGCTGCTCTTTTCCTTGGCTTCAGGCGGCAGGATTCTGCTCGTTTCTCTTTCTTGCTGTCAACTCCGGTGATCGTTGGGGCGGCTCTGCTGGAGTTGCCTCAAATTTCCTGGAGTCAGATTAGTGGGCCTTTTATAGTTGGGTTTTTCACTTCGGCTCTGGTAGGGTTTTTGTCTATAAAGTTTTTGCTCTCTTTTCTTAAGACCAAAACCCTTTTTCCTTTTGTTATATACCGGTTAGCCCTGGCCGGCCTGATTCTGGCTGTTAGTCTGTAAGGCTGACGGCTGGTTGACTTGAGACTGGCTGTCCTTTATACTACTCAGGCTTAATTGAAAATTTTATGGGAGGACAAGGTGAAAGCTCAAGCTTTATCTTCAGATCGGAAAGAAGCCAGAGAAAATCAGACACCATCATCAGGCCTGTTTTTTAAGGTAAAAAAAGTCCTGTATGAGAAAAGATCAAAGTTTCAAAAGATAGAGATTATTCAAAATGATTTTTATGGGCGTGTTTTGTTTCTCGATGGCCTGGTCCAGACGACCGAACGAGATGAGTTTTTCTATCATGAAATGCTGGTTGAGCCGGCCCTCTGCTCGCATCCTGCTCCGGAAAAAGTTCTGGTCATCGGGGGCGGGGATGGGGGAGCACTACGGCACGTTCTGCAACATCCGGTGAAGAAAGCCTGGCTGGTCGAAATTGACGAAGAGGTCATTAAGGCCTGCGAACAGTATTTTCCCTGGTTAGAGGCGAGCCTGTCCGATCCAAGGGCCGAACTGGCTATTGCTGATGGTTTTGATTTTATTCAAAATACCAGGGATAAATTTGATGTTATTCTGGTTGATTCATCCGATCCAGTTGGACCTTCAGCCATTTTGCATCAGCGTGATTTTTATTTTAAGTTGAAAAAGATTTTAAAGCCGGGAGGTATTATTGCTGCCCAATCGGGGTCACAGATCCTTCATTTAAAAGAACATGCAGACAAGGCCAGATTTTTGAAGAAAATGTTCAAAGTTAGCCGCTTTTATTCAGGGCCGGTTCCCACCTACCCGGTTGGAACCTGGTGCTACAATTTTCTCTCCGACCGGATTGACCCCCTTAAGGTAAAAGAGTTGAGAATTCCTGCTGGTCTCAAATATTATAATGAGGAAATTCACCGGGCCGCTTTTGCTCTGCCGGTATTTTTCCGGCAGGCTATCGGCCTGAGTTGATTTAAGTTCCAGCTGTGTTATGGTCAGCTGCTGGCCAGTTCCAGACACGTTTCCAGGTAGTTCAATAATCTGAAAAGCTCTAATCAAAAGAAGCGAGCTAGCTTTGTTTCTGTTTTTCTTTTAACTGTCCATTAAAAGATTAAAAATCCAAAAAAGAAAAAGGGGAACTTCTTATCTTAAGTTCCCCTTGCTGGTTCAATTAACTGTAAGGGTTTTATGCCCCTTGTCTAACAGCTTTCCAGGTAGCGGTACCAAAATCCCCCATCTGGACTTCGCCACTCATATTATTCTTGTCCTGGATTTTACCTTTGTAGGTGGTGGTGAACTGACCCCGGGGGGTATCTCTGGTAATGGTCCATTCGATCTGGTTACCTTTGACTGTGCCTTCTCCCGTGACATCGCCTCTGGGACTTTTCATGGTCACTTTTAGCTTCTCGCCTTCCTGGGTGAAAGTGACCTCATTTGACCTGTCTCCTCTCTGGGTGGTGACGGTCATGGTCCAGTTGCCGGTGACATTGATTTCCTCAGCCAGGGCCAGCAGCCCGCTGAGAGCCACTAACAGGATTAGAACCGAAACTTTTTTCATGTTGAGCCTCCTTTTTGATTAGACGCAACAGTCCCTCTTTTCTTCCAGGCCAGCCGGTGACTTTTAACCTGGATAAAATAGGTTGCCCCGGGCTTTTTTCTCTTGTAAAACTCTGAACATATCGGAGGTCATTCTGGTGAGGTCATAATCTGGCTGCCAGCCCCATTCTTCCCGGGCAGCACTATCGTCTATTGATTCAGGCCAGGAATCAGCGATGGCCTGTCTGAAATCAGGCTGATAAGTTATTTCAAAATCGGGCAGATGCTTTTTAATTTCTGCGGCCAGTTCAGCCGCAGAGAAAGACATAGCAGTAACATTGAAATTAGAATGATGTTTCAGCCTCGAAAAGTCAGCTTCCATTAGATTTATGATGGATTTCAGGCAGTCAGGCATGTACATCATAGGCAGCCTTGTTTCCGGGCGCAAGAAGCAGGTATATCTCTTATAAATTACTGCTTCATAGAAAATAGCCACAGCATAGTCAGTGGTTCCACCTCCTGGCAGAGCTTCATGGCTGATAATTCCTGGAAAACGGCAGCCACGGACATCGAGATTAAATTTTTTTACATAATAATCAGCCAGATGCTCTCCAGCCACTTTGGTTACTCCATACATGGTGGTCGGGCTGAGGATCGTGTCCTGCGGGGTATTCACCCGGGGTGTCAGGGGGCCAAAGACGGCAATAGAACTCGGGCAAAAAACCTGCTTGACATCTAACTGGCGGGCGGCCTCCAGAATATTGAAAAGGCCACTAATATTGACCTCCCAGGCTTTTTGTGGATTGTTTTCTCCGGTAGCCGAGAGAATGGCAGCCAGATGATAGATTTTTTTAATTCTATATTTTTTAATGATTGCTTCGAGCTGGCTTCTCTGAGTTACATCCAGCTGTTCAAAAGGGCCAAGCCGAAGATTTTCAGTTTTTGGTTGGACGAGGTCAGTGGCAATGACCTTTTCCTGACCAAAGATGGCCCGCAGAGCAGGTACCAATTCGGAACCGATCTGACCGGCCGCGCCGGTCACCAGAATAGTTTCAGTCTCAGCTGTCATCTTGGCTCCTGTTATAAAAATTGGAATAAGATGAATTTTATATCTTTAGTAGCTGCACATGTCAACACCAGCTTATTCCCAAGGGGGAGGCTGACTGCTGTTTTTGCTCTTTTATGATTTTTATGGATAATGATAGAATAAAAAAATTAAAGATTAATTTAGCGGGAGGATTAAATGAGCGTCGTTGTCGATGGACATTTGACTGTCGAGCAATTGGTCAGTGTGGCCAGGGGGATGGAGAAGGTTGAGCTCCATCCAGAGGCTCGCCAGCGGATTAACCGCTGCCGTGCTTTGCTTGAGGAAAAAATCAAAAAAAATGAAATTATGTACGGGGTGAACACCGGTATTGGCGAACTGGCCAATGTGGTTTTGACCCCCGAACAGGTAGAAAGATTTCAAAGATATATTGTTTACAGCCATGCTGCTGGCTATGGCCAGCCCATGCCCCAGGAAGTGGTCAGAGGAGCTATGCTCTCCAGGATCAGCTGTCATGCTCATGGCCATTCAGGCCTGAGGCTGGAGGTGGTGGAAAAAATAGTTGAGTTGTTAAATAAGGGGGTGACGCCTGTCGTCTGTGAAAAGGGCTCGGTAGGAGCCTGCGGTGATCTATCTCCCATGTCCCAGATGGCGCTGGTGCTGATGGGTGAGGGCGAGGCTTTTTATCAGGGGGAAAGATGGCCGGCCAGGGAAGCTCTGAAAAAAGCCGGAATCGAGCCGGTGATTTTTCAGGCCCGCGATGGTCTGGCCACCATCAATGGTTCCAATATGATTACTGCTCTGGGAGCGCTGGAAGTTGACGATGCCTGGCGGTGGTTAAAGAATTCAGAGATAGTGGCGGCTATGACCCTGGAAGCTCTTAATGCTAATATGAAAGCCTATGATGAACGGGTTCATAAGGTCCGGGGATACCCTGGAGCTATCACCTCAGCTGAAAATATCAGAAAAATAACTGCTGGCTCGGAGCTACTGGCCCAACCCGGGAAAAAAGTGCAGGATGCTTATAGCCTGAGGAGTGTTGCCCAGGTGGTGGGAGCGGCCAGAGATTCCTGGGAGTGGGCCAAACGCATGATAGAAATTGAACTTAATGGAGCGGCTGATAATCCGATCTTTTTCCCTGAAGAAGAATTGGTTTTGACCGGAGCCAATTTTCAGGGAGTTCCTCAGGCTCTGGCTCTCGAATTGCTGGGGACAGCTATTACCACGGTCTGCGTTCTGTCAGAGAGGCGGTTAAACCGGTTAATGAATCCAAATTTAAATGTTGGACTGCCAGCCTTTCTAACCAGAGGCGCTGGTATGTTTTCCGGTTTGATGCTATCACAATACACTTCTGGCGCCCTGGTCTGCGAAAACAGGGTATTATGCACGCCAGCGGCTACCGGTTCGATACCAGCGGCAGCCGATCAGGAAGATTTCGTCAGCATGGGCATGACCACCGCTCTCAAGACGAGACAAATTCTGGATAATGCTCAAGCCATTCTGGCTATAGAATTTATAGCTGCAGCCCAGGCTCTGGACTTTCGTCAGCCTTTAAAACCCTCTCCGGCAGTAGAAGCGGCCAGACAGGCCATCCGCCAGTATGTAGCTTTTCTTGATGAAGACAGGCCCCTTTACAATGATATCAATAAAATGAAAGAGGTTGTTCAGAGGGGAGAAATCCTGGCGGCGGTGGAAAAAGTTACCGGTCCTCTGGCCTGAAGCTCCAGAATAATAAGTGAAGTGTGGTCAGCTTAAAAAGACAGTTTAAGCCGGCCTTTTGATTCATAGAGATCAATAAGGAGAGCGCAGTGATGTCAGGCAGAGTAGCTTTAATTACGGGGGCTACAGGTCATCTGGGCCAGGCTGTGGTCAAAAGACTGAGTCAGGATGGCACCACCCTGGCTATTCATTATTACCAGAATGAAGCTCTGGCCAGAAAACTCAGGGAAGAGGTTGAGAGTCTGGGTGGGCAAGCAGCAATTTTGCAGGCTGATCTGACGCAGGAAAGCGGGGCAGAAAAGCTCATTCAGGAAGTAATAAGTGTTTTCGGTCAGCTCGATATTCTGGTCAACATGCCCGGGGCTATCAGCAACAAGCCGTGGGATAAACTCAACCAGAGTGATTGGGAAGGCATTTTTAGATCCAATCTGGAAAGTTCCTATTTTTGCCTGAAACAGGCCTTACCAACCATGCGGTCCAGAAAATGGGGGAGAATTATTAACATTGGCTTTCACCTGGTTGAACACCTTGGCTCATTTCCCGGGATAACTCCCTATGCGGTGGCTAAAACCGGTCTTCTCATCCTGACCAGGACGGCGGCTGTGGCTGAGGTGGCTAACAACATCACAGTCAATATGGTCTCGCCCGGGCTGATGGAAGGAGGCAATCTGCCTGCCGGTTTGAAACTCAAGCCTGGTCAGATAGGAAAAGCAGAGGATGTAGGTGAAGCGGTAGCTTTCCTGGCCTCAGAACAGGCCCGGGCTATTACCGGTGTTAATTTAATTGTGGCCGGAACCTGGAAGATGTAACTCTCTCTGTAAGTCAGCTATGTTATAATCATGTTGCGCTTTTGGCCTTAAATTTAACCATGGAGATATAAAAAGTGAAAACTGCTAAAAGGGCAGTTGCCTGGAAAAAATTCTGTCTGACGGCTCTTCCTCTGGCGGCCATGATTTTTTCCTTTTTTGCCTGCCAGACTGAAGAATCACTCAAAAAAAGCAGGATTGAGCAGCTGGAAAAGGGTCTCTACCGGGCGGTCTATTTCAGGGGGCAAGTACCTGAAAAACTTAAACTCTCGGATCGCCTCCAGTTTTTTAAAGTTCCTGGAATAAGCCTGGCGGTAATTGACAAGGACCGGATTGATTGGTTTAAGACCTATGGCTACAAAGATATCATTAAATATGAGAAGTTGACCCCAACCACGATTTTTCAAGTTGGAGAGCTAAGCCAGCCAGTGGCGGCGGCCATTGTTCTGGCTGAGGTAGCTAAGGGGCATTTGGAACTCGAAGAAGAGGTGGGCTCATATTATGAAAATCTGATCTTTACCGGTCGGAAATTCCGGCCGCAGGGGAGAATATCTTTTACTCTATCACAGCTCTTAAGTCATTCAGCTGGTTTTTATCCCTGGACCTCAGCCGGTTATCCACGAGGAGCTGATCAGCCCGATTTAACTCAGGTTTTAAAGGGAGAAGAACCGGCCGGCAATTTTTTTAGCTGGCGTGGTTTCGATCAGCAGGCCGGCATCAGGTATTCTGATTTCAATTATGTCCTTTTGCAAAAATTCCTCGAAGAGAAAACAGGTAAGAAGCTGGCGGAGCTGGCCAGGGAAGATATATTCGAGCCGCTGGGAATAAAAATGACTGGCTGGAGTTTACCGGAAACGACTGACGTAGCTACCGGTCACGCCAGGGAAGGCCAGGCGGTGGAAGGTGGCTATTATCATTATCCAGAAGAAGCTGCTCGCGGTCTATGGTCAAATCCTCTTGATTATCTTAAATTTGTACTGGAAGTTATGGACTGTGCACGGGGCAAAAGTGGTGGTTTGCTGCCCCCTGAGCTGGCCAGGCGGATGCTTTCGGCTGATCCCCGTCAACCCGGACTCGGATTCAGGCTGGAAGGCGAACGGGAGAAGTTTAAGATTTATATGAAAGGCAGGACCCACGGCTTCCGCTCAGTTCTGGTTATTTATCCAGCCCTGGGGCAGGGGGCGCTGATCATGGCCAACAGTGATAATGGCGGTCTGCTGCTGGATGAAATTATTCGAGGGCTATCAGTTATTTATGACTGGCCCGATTTTAAGCCTGAAGAAAAACCTTTATATCGGCTTGATCCCTCTGTTTATCAGCAATATGTTGGGCGCTATGAAGTCAACGGTTCATATTATCTGGATATCAGCTTCGAAGATTATTACTTAGTGGTTCATCCTACAGGTCAAACGATGACCAAATTTTATGTTGAGACCCAGACTATATTTTTCTCAGTCGATCCCTTTCTGCGCATCAAATTTAATCTGGATGATAGTGGCCAGGTTACCGGCTTAACTCTCTGGCAGGAAGATTATGAAATCAGAGCTCGCAAAATCAGCTAAGCCTCAATCCGATTGAACCAGGGTCAACTGAACTTTTCTTTTCTGTCCATTTCTTTCCAGGGTCAAAGTAACGGTATCACCTATTTTATAATTTTCGAGCAGGTTATAAAGATCATCAAAGGAATTTACTTTTTTCCCGTCAACTTCTTTGATGATATCCTGGATAAGGATACGACCGAAGCGGCCGCGGGTTAAGCCTCTCATACCCTTTTTATAAGCTTCAGAGCCAGCCGGCACTTCGTAGATGATCACGCCTTCGATGCCTAATCGCCGGGCGTAATTATCAGGGAGGTAGGTCAGACCAAGACCTGGACGGATCACCCGGCCGTATTTGATGATCTGGGGAACGATTTTTTTAATTGTATCAACCGGTATGGCAAAACCGATACCCGAGGAGGCCCCACTTGGCGAGATAATCATGGTATTCATACCGATCAGTTCACCAGCCGAATTTAGCAGTGGCCCACCGGAATTTCCAGGATTAATTGAGGCGTCGGTTTGAATCATATCCCTGATCGTTACTCCACCAACGCCGGGCATGCTTCGGCCCAGGGCACTGACAATGCCAGCAGTTACTGTGTGGTCAAAACCAAAAGGATTGCCGATAGCAATAACTTTCTGACCAACCTGCAGACTAGCCGAAGAGCCTATTTTAACCGGATATAAGCCTTTAAGGTTGCCTTCAATTTTTAGAACGGCAATATCTTTGGCCGGTTCCTTTCCGACCAGCTTGGCCTGCCGCTGATTCTGATCGGGCAGGGTAACACTGAAAATATCACCATCTTCGATGACGTGATAATTGGTAATGATATGTCCCTGATCATCCCAGATAAATCCGGAACCTGTGCCTCGAGGAATTTTTTCTTCCGTCCAGGAAAAGAAGTCAACGACCAGTTTAATATTGGTCACATAAACAACAGAGTTTTGAGTTCTCTTGACGACAGCAATGGTGTTTTTTTCTTCTTCAGTCAGCTGGGCTGCAACTTTTGCTGGTAAAACAGCTAACCAGACTAAGCAGAGGAAAATGAACAGGGCAGGACAGAAAAGCTTTGTCTTTTTGAAGGTCATTGGTTTTGTCCTTTATAATAGACTTATTAGCTTTATTTAACGATATTAAGGTCTCAATTTCAAGCCGGAAAAAACAAAAATAATCGAATCAGGAGGAAGGCTGGCTATTTGGCCCCAAAGTATCTTTCATTTTTGGGCAAGTAAAATAGAAAAATAAGCAGGGCAAAGAACCCGGTCAGAATAAATGGAAACCTGATATTAACCAGGTCGGACAAAAAACCACAGATCAAGGTTATTAGAGCCCCGGAAATAAGCTGGATGTTGGAGACCCAGCTAAAAGCCAGTGTTTGCTCCTCATCCCTAACAGTTGAGCCGACAAAGGTGTGAAGAGAAGGGTAAGTCATGAGCATAAATCCACCGAACAATACCAACACAACGACCGACAAAACTTGATTGGTAGAAAAGCCAATGATGAAAAGACAGATGGTTGCCCCGGCCAGGCTGGTCAGAAAAACTCTTTTGCGGCCAAAACGACGACTCCACAGGCCATAAAGAGAACCGGTAACTGTTCCCAGTCCAATCCAGAAGGCGAGATAAAGCCCGGTTCTGCCCATGGGAATATTAAAATTGTTGTGAAGCAAAGACGGGGCAAAAGTAATGGTTACCCACCAGCCGCTGCCTGCCAGGAAAAAGCCCGGAATTAAATGGCTGATTCTTTTGAGGACTGTTGTCCAGCTCACCGCTGACAGATCCGGTTTTATCTCCTGGCTGGATGAGACCTGTCTGATTATAGAAACGCCAGCAGTGGTCATAACCAGGCTGATCAGGGACCACAAATAGAGAGGAGTTTTCCAGCCAAAATGCTGGGCGAGGTAACCGGTGGTAATAAAGGCAACCAGTGCTCCCAGATTGCCTGAGCCGCTCTGGATGCCCATGGCATCATCGAGTTCCTGGCCGGAACCCGTCCTCGAGCGGGAAATCCAGGCGATGACTACCGGGTGATAAAAACTGGTCACAGCCCTGAGAAAAATGTATAGCAAAAGAAGGAGGCCAAAGGATTGAGCCAGGGGAATTAGGAAGTTAGCCAGGGCAATACCCAGTCCGCTGATCAGCATCAACCATTTATATTCATATTTAAATGATAGCCTGACCACCCAGAACTGGAGCAACAAGGTCGTGATCAGTCCCAGATTGGAGAGCAAACCGATTTGAGAGTATTTTCTGATGAGGAAAGCCTGGCTGTAAAGGATGGGGAAAATGGTTGGAGTGACAATAGTAGCGGCATCGGTTAGAGCGTGAAACAAAGAAGCAGAAATAAGTATTCTTTTTTTCATCATTCTATCTCAGCCTTGATTAAACAGATAATTTACCACCGGCCAGCCAGGCTGGCAAGGGCAATGAGGGTTAAGATCGGGCAACTTTGAGCCATGATAAAATATGGCAAAAAGGATCTGAACTAAGTTTTCAGTCTTTACAATTTATATGAGGTCGTTAGAATTAAAAAAGACGGAAACGAAGATTATCAAAGTTTGTGGAGATTAAAAAGTGAGTAAAAAAATAGTTAATTATTCTGGTTGTTTTGTCTGCGGTGAGGATAATCCAGTCGGTCTTAAGCTTGATTTTTTCTATGATGAGGGAAAGCAGCTGGCCTGGACCGAATATCAGGTTGGAAGGCAGTATCAGGGCTATCGGGATATTATCCATGGTGGGATTATCTCCTGTCTTCTGGACGAAGTCATGGTTAAGGCCATCATGTATGAAGGAATCCTGGCTGTAACCATTAAATTGACTGTTGAGTTTAAACAGGCAGCCAGGATAGGTGAGAAAATTAGAGCAGAGGGCCGGGTGACCAGGCGACCGGGTAAAGGTTTTATAACAGAAGGCAGACTTATGGGCGAAGATGGGCGACTGATCGCCACCGGAAATGGAATTTATTACCGGGCCGAAGGAGAACTGGAGCAAGAGCTGGAGAAAAGCCGGCCTTAAGCAGGCGTAAACCGGGTTAATATTTTCATTTGCTCAGGCCATTAATTTAAAATTAACAACTTCGGATTCTGACTTTAATTAGCACTGATCGAGCGCCTGTTCAAGATCAGCTTTCAAGTCTTCATAAGCCTCACAACCAACTGACAGGCGGATGAGATCATCGGTAATACCTGCTTTCTCTTTCTCTTCTCTGGAAACGCCGGCATGAGTCATACTGGCTGGATGCTCGATTAAAGTTTCAATCCCGCCGAGAGAAACGGCCAGAGTACAAAGTTTAACGCTGTTGATTAGCTTCAAACCAGCCTCATAGCCTCCTTTAAGACCAAATGAGATCATTGAGCCAGGGCCTTTCATCTGCTTTTTCATCAGTTCAAATTGAGGATGGCTGGGCAGGCCGGGGTAGTTAACCCAGGCGACTTTGGGATGGGATTCGAGCCAGGAAGCTAATTTTCCGGCATTGTCCTGAGCTTTTTCTACACGGAGATAAAGTGTCCTTAAACCGCGTAAAACCAACCAGGCTTGATGTGGGTCCATAGTTCCGCCCAGAAGATGAAGAACGCTGGCCAGCCGCTTATAAAGCTCCTCTGTTTTGCTGATGATAATTCCACCAACCACATCGGTGTGACCGTTGATGAACTTGGTGACGCTGTGGAGGACGATATCAGCCCCAAGTTCAAGCGGGTTCTGAAGAACAGGTGAAGCAAAAGTATTATCCACGACCAGAATTAACCCATGTTCCTTAGCAATCTGAGCACAGCCCTGGATATCGGTTAGAGCCATGGTCGGATTGGCCGGGCTTTCAATATAAAGAAGCCTGGTATTTTTTCTTATTTTTTTCTTGATTTCATCCAGGTTGGAGGTATCAACAAAATCGGAGGTCACTCCATAGCGGACAAATTCAGTCTCGATAATTGTTCTGGAAGCTCCATAGAGAGCAGCAGTTCCGATCAGGTGAGTGCCATTTTCGAGCAAAGAAAAATAAACTGTCGAAACAGCGGCCATACCGGTGGAAGTAGCCAGAGCCCCAACACCTTTTTCCAGGCTGGCGACTGCCTGTTCGAGCGCTTCAATAGTAGGATTACTAAGGCGCGTATATATATATCCTTTTTCTTTACCGGCAAATAATGCCGCTCCCTGCTCGGCACTCTCAAAGGCGAAAGTCGAGGTCTGATAGATAGGTGGGGAGACACTGCGAGTGACTTTATCTGGCTCATAGCCAGCATGAATCACCTGAGTTTCTAAATTTCTTTGGCTTTTATCTTCCATATTTTTTTTTACCTTTCAGCTTCCGGCCATGAAATCCGGCGAAAGCAGGAGCCATATTTTCAGAAATATTTTTTTATTCGGCCGCTATCAAACTTGCCCGCAAAATATTAGTATAGTTTAAAGCTTTTCTGGCTTTTTTACTTACCTCTGGCCAAATCGATCATAATCTTAACTTCCTGGACCATCTTCTCTGTGTCGCCTTCAAAGCCGATGACCTTGAATTTAATTTTGCCTTTGGGATCAATGATGAACTTGGTTGGAATGCCAGAGACGCCGTAGTCAGAAGTTACTTTATTAGTAGTATCCATCAGGACATAAAATGGATATTGATTTTTCTCCAGAAAATCTTTGACCACCTGCTCTTTGTTGTCCTCATCCTGCCAGCAATTAACAAAGACAAAAGCCACATCCGGTTGCTTCTGGTATTCTTCAACCAACTGCTTCATGCCCGGGAATGAGCCGAGGCAGGGCCCACACCAGGTTGCCCAGAAATCAAGAATTACTACCTTACCGGCATAATCACTTAACTTGACGGTTTTACCTTCAAGATCTTTCAATTCAAAGGGCGCGGCTGGCTCGTTTATCATCTTTTTGGTCAGGTCGGCTTTCATCATTTTAAGGGCTGAGTCCTTAAGTTCGCTTAGATACTTATCCCAGCCTTCTTCTGATTGGTGAAGACCAAGATAAGCCTGCTTGAGAAGGTCAGTTAACTCTGGGTTAATAAACCCTTCCCGGCCATATTGCTCAATTACTGAAGTAGCCTGAGCAAAATCCTGATTGGCCAGAAGAGCCCGAGCATAGTTAGCCGTAAGTTTTGAGTCCTTGCCCTGGCTCAATTCAAAAGCTTGTTTCAAAAGCGGCAGAGCCTCACTGGTCTGGCCCTTTTTCATTAACAACTGGCCTTTCAGGCCGAGGAACATGGGCATGAGATTTTTCTCCAGATCCTGGCTCCAGTCTTCCTCGGTGTAGTAGCCAGGTTTAAACCTGTCAGGCTGACTGAGCTGCTCCCTGGCCAGACCAATACCCTGATCAATGGCCTTTAAAGCCAGTTCAATCTGGTCTGGATTCTGACTGGCCTGAGAAGCAATGACATAGAAGTAATAGGGCTGAGCTTTATCCCGGTTGTCCTCAAGGAATAGCTCGGCTTCTTCCAGCTTATTCTCCCGGATCATGGATTGGGTCATCATGCCGACAATCGATTCAATATATTTTGAATCAGGAAATTCTTCTTTAAATCTGGCCAGAAAATCAATCCTGGCTTTAGGATCCTGAATGGTTTGGAATTGCATCAGGGCCTGAACCTGGAAAAAGTCGCCTTTGGGGTTTTTCTGGGCCTGCTGATAAATAGCCATAGCTTTTTCTTGATTTCCAAGCTGAGCATAATAACCATAAATGGTGCTCAGAGCTGAATCATCAAGTTCCGGCAGATTGGAAACTTCGTCCAGAAAAGCTTGTGCTTTCTTTTCCCAGTCTTCTGGCTTCTCAGATTGAAGGAGCCGAAGGTAACTGTTGACGAAGTCTTTTTTGATGGAGGGGTTAGCCTGGAAATCTTCTTCAGTCAACTGCAAAGCCTTTTTCAAGTCCTGCTCCACTCCGATTAGCTGACCCCAGGAGGTATAAGCCAGGGCCAGGCCAGCCTTGTAACCGGGAATAATCTGACCGGAGGCATTATAAAGAGGGAAAAAGTATCCCTGGCCATTATTCGTATCCTCATTTTTTTCATCCAGTTTAACCTTGGCTGCCAGGCCAAAGGCAGTTTGATCGATTGAACAGCTGCCAGTCCATTTTTTGCCAGATTTGACCAGCTTAACGGGAGTAACTGAGGGTAATTCCTTGGAAAAAGAATAAACATAAAGGATAAATTGGTTGTTGCTTTGAAACTGCTTGTCAGCTGGCACATAAGAGAAGGTTATGGTGTCTCCTGGCTTGGGCTTGGCCGGTGAGATGGTCAGCTGTGAAGTAGAACTGCTCCCAGAACAAACAATGAGCAGACTGGCGAGCAGAACCAGGGTCAAGGACAAAGAAAATGATTTTTTCATCTTATTTCCTTTCATTTAAAAAAGCATTATCTCAGATTAGCGAGCATTTGACAAATCAGCAAAAATCTTCTGCTACCTATAATTAAGGCCCTTTTGATGGCCACCCGGGCGGTCAAGTTTATCTGCGATTTGAGCTGGTATTTCCTGCCACCCGAAGGGTTGCTTTAAAAGGCAGGCGGGTCGGGCGGAGGCAAGCTTCATCATTACAGGCCTGATAACGAACTTTTCCTGCCAGTTCAACGGTACTTTCTTTGACCGTCGGCTTTAATTCAATTTTAAGTTTGACCTCGACCTGGCCTTCATAAACAGACAAAGGCTTAGTGGCGAATTTGAATTTTTTAACCTGGGGCTCAGGGAAAATTATTTCTTTAATTTCAAAGGTCTCTTTGTTCTCGAGCTCGATAGAAGTTGGAACGAGCAGCTCGTCGCCTGGCTTTTCTGAATTTATATGAAAACCAGGTAAAATATGGAGCTCAAGCGAGAGTTCAAAAACCTGGCCAGGGCGAACCGGCCGCTCAAGCGGGAGGACTTTGACGGTGACAATTGGCTCTTCAGCCTTTGTCTTTTCCTGGGGAAAAGGGGAGGAAAGGCTTACCGACAGAGAATAAGCAGATCCAACTAAAAGCAGGCCAAGCAAAAAAACACAGCTTCCACTTCTTAATCGCAATTCCCTTTTTACCTCCATCTTAAAGTTAAATAAAAAATTTTTGATTTAGAAAATAAAAATTCACCAACTGCAAAAATTATATAACAACTAAAGGAAACAATTAAAGGACAGGACAGACGATGGAGGAAACTAAATTTTCAGGAAAACGACGAAACCTGATATACTAACAAGCGAGATAAGAGGAGGCAAGAGGTGAAAAATTGGTCTAAACTGATCTGGGTGCTGGCTCTTTTACCCTGGCTGATTGCCGGGACAATATTTTGTTCAGCTGGAGGTTCGGTGAATCATAAAATTAAAAGCGAATTAGTCAATGAGGAGAGTCAGAAGGGTGAAAAGGAGCTTTTCCGGAATGAAGAGAACATTATAGCTTCAGCTTCCAATCAATTCGCCTTTGATCTTTATTTGAACCTTAAAGACAGCGAAGGCAATATTTTCTTTTCACCTTTTAGCCTGTCCACAGCCGTGGCCATGACCTATGAAGGAGCTAGAGGTCAAACCGCCCAGGAAATCAAGCAGGTTTTTCATTATCCGGATAGTCTCGAGGTGATGAGAGAGGAATTTGCCGAGATTATCAACCTGATTAATAAAAAGGACAAACAATATGAACTTCACACGGCCAATGCTCTCTGGACGCAGAAAGGGTATCCGCTTTTAACTGAATATGTCAGCACGGTCGAAAAATATTACGGCGGGAAGGTGACTGACCTGGACTTTGCCCGGGAAACTGAGAATTCACGCCTTATAATAAACCACTGGGTTGAGGAGCAGACCAATAACAGGATTAAAGATTTAATTCCGCCCGGCGTTCTTAACCAGCTAACCCGCCTGGTTCTGACCAATGCCATTTATTTTAAGGGCAAGTGGGAAAATCAGTTCTTTCCGGGCAACACCAGAGAGGAAGAATTCATGGTCACCCCGGAGAAGAAAGTTAAAGTGCCGATGATGTCTATCAGGGAGAAACGATTCAACTATCTGGAAAATGATGAGCTGCAACTGGTAGAACTTCCTTACGCTGGCCAGGAAATATCCATGCTGGTTCTCCTGCCTAAAAAAGATTTGAAAAGCCTTGAGCCGGGCCTCACGGCCGAGAAGCTAAACGAGTACAAAAAGCAGTTGAGATCCGAAAAGATTGATATTTATCTACCGAAATTCAAATTTGAAACTAAATACATGATGGGCGGGAAAAAGGGCATCCTGAGCAGAATGGGCATGCCCACCGCCTTTTCCCCGACCGAAGCAGATTTTTCCGGGATCAATGGGCGGCGGGATTTTTATCTGAGCGAGGTCGTCCACCAGGCTTTTGTTGAAGTCAATGAGGAGGGGACAGAAGCAGCCGCCGCTACGGGCCTGGTCGTCGGGGTAACTATGGTTGTGAAAAAATTGGTTTTCAGAGCTGACCATCCGTTTATCTTTATTATTCAGGACAGAGCTACCGGCAATATTCTTTTCCTGGGCAGGGTAGTTGACCCCTCAGCGAGCAAATAACAATCTTCCTTCAGTCCGCAAATAGGAATCCTACCCTGGTCGGCTGGAATCGGAACAAGCTGGCTTCTGACATTACTGCAACGGGGAGCCTTGCTGCAACTATTTGTTTTTTATGAATTTATAGCCGTTTATCCTCTATTGCTATTTGTTCAATAATCAGCATTATCTCTGCCTCTCTTACCATTATCTCCAGCGCGGCCATGAGACCGTCGTCAACAATGAAATTTTCTCTTGACAAAGGCACTGGCCGGGATTATTTTATAAATGGTGAACAAAATGGTTAACAGAATTAAAAGGACACTGACTCGAAGGCAGAAGGAAATTCTGGAGAAAATCCAGAATTTTATCCTTGACCATGGCTATGCCCCTACGGTGAGGGAAATAGGGCAGATGACCGGCCTGGCCAACCCTTCGGCTGTCTTCAAGCATCTCCTCAGCCTGGAAAAGAAAGGTTACTTAAGGAGAGAAGGCGGCGAGCTGCGGCTCACTTATCTGCCGGATGCGGTCAATCAGGTCCGCCTTCCCTTAGTTGGCCTGGTTCCAGCCGGTAGCCCGCGTGAGATGTTTGATACCTTAGGTGAGAGCGTGGAGATCCCGGCCTGGTTCGCCGGGCGGAAAAGTGGCAATCTTTTCTGCCTGAAAGTGACCGGTAAAAGCATGATTGATGCCTACATTGATGACGGTGATTTAGTGGTCATAGAAAGGACGGAGACAGCTAATTCGGGCGAGATGGTCGTAGCTCTTCTTGAAGATGGCACGGTAACTCTAAAACGCCTTCGCCGGGAAAAAGACCGGGTGCTGCTGGTTCCAGAAAATCCAGCCTTTAAGCCGATTGAAGTTAAGGAAGTCCGGATTGTTGGCCGGGTAGCCGGTGTGATTCGAAAATATTAAGTCTTTAAAATCAGGGGAAAATGATGCGGTTACCAGGTGCTCAGTTTTCCAGCTGTCAAAAAAGGCGTTATATAGTCCATATTGACCTCGATGCTTTTTTTGCCTCGGTGGAGGTGCTGCTCAATCCTTCCCTCAAGGGTAAACCGCTGGTGGTCGGTGGCCTGCCGCACGAAAGAGGGGTAGCCGCTACCTGCTCCTATGAAGCCCGTAAATATGGCGTTCATTCCGGCATGCCTCTTCGCGAGTGTTATAAACTATGTCCAGAGGCGATTTTTGTCCGGGGTAATTATCATCTGTATCAGTCTTTTTCTGAGAAATTTTTCCAGATTCTCCATGACTACACACCTGATGTGGAAGAAGCTTCGCTGGATGAAGCTTACTTAGAGTTTACCCGCTGTGGCCAGTTATATTCTTCTTTTACAGAAGTCGCTAAGGACATAAAATGCCGGGTAGAGAGGGAAGTTGGTCTGAGCGTTTCGGTTGGAGCGGCTTCCAACAAAATTTTAGCCAAGTTAGCCACCAGGCGAGCCAAGCCGGGCGGTTTCTTTGAGCTTCAGCCGGGTGAGGAAGAAGAATTTTTGCGCGAGCTGGATATTTCCGCCATTCCAGGTATTGGCCCTAAAGCCCAGGTGATGCTCCGGCTACTCAATGTCCATAAAATAGCTGATCTCTGGCGGCTGCCGCTGGCCACCCTGCGTTCTTTGTTCGGCGTGATGGGCGATGAACTTTATCTTCTTTCCCGGGGTATAGATTACCGTCCGCTTCAAACCCGGGGAAAGTCTGAATCTTTCTCCAGGGAAACCACCTTCCTTCAGGATGTCTGGGACCGGGATCTCCTGCTGGCTCATTTAGCTTATCTTTCTGACCGGCTGGCTCTCACCTTAAGGCAGGAAAAATTTTATGCCCAGGTGATTGAGGTTAAAGCCCGCTACTCTGATTTTAAGACAGTCAGTAAACGCCGGTTTCTGTCCATGCCGGTCCAGGAGATGAACCGGATTTACCGCGTGGCGGAGGAATTATTTCTCGAATTGTGGGATAAATCGCGCCTGACTCTTCGTCTGGTCGGGGTTAAAGGCAGCCGGCTGGTCGAGGAGCGCCATCTTTCTCTTTTTGAGTTTTACCAGGAAAAAGATGAACGCCTCTCTCAGGCTCTTGACCGGGTGCGTGAGAGGTACGGCTTTACTGCGGTTCTAACCGGCCGGGAAAAAATGCTGGGTGAGGTTTATGAGGAAGATAAAGGCCGCGGCTTTATCCTGAAAACTGCTTCTCTTACCAGGTGAGCCCAAAAATGTTTATCCCTTTAAGAGTTCATTCAGCTTTTAGCCGGGGAGAAGGCAGCCTGACCTTAGAAGAACTCGTGCAATTTGCAGAGAGAAATCGCCTCCCGGCAGTCGCCCTGACCGATGTGGCTGCTTTTTATGGCTGGGGTAAGTGGCAGGCTCTGAGTGAAGGGTGTGGCTTTAAGCCTGTCTTTGGCTGCGAACTTGAACTGGATTTTCCAGCTAAAGGTAGCCGCTATGTTTTTCTCATCAAAGAGAAAAAAGGCTATCACCGGTTGCTCGAGATTTTTAACCGGCGGGAGTTTCTGGAACCGGATGGACTCGCTACCATTTTTATCCTGCCGGAAAAGCTGCCTGTGTCCGAAGTGGAACTCGAAGAGTGGGTGAGTTTTATTCGCCAGATTGGGGAGCGGGCACCGGATGATCTTTATCTTGGCTGCGGACTTAACAACCTGCCCGGCGGCGAGTGGCTCACAGCGAAAACGGGGCTTCCTCTTCTCTGGACTGAGCCGCTGAAATTTCTGACCAGCGCGCCGCGCCTTGTTCTCATCCGGGCGATAGAGAAAAAAATTCCTTATCCGCCCGAACTTAAAAGACTTTCGCCAGTCCTCAGAAATTTTGGCCCGGAGCAGGAAAAGATTGCTTTAAAAAAATATGGCGACCGGGTCAAACCAATTTTTCGCCGCCACCAGGAGCTTACTGAAAAAATAGATTTCTTTTTTAAAAATATTGTTCCGCCTCTTCCGCCTGACCTTTTCCCTGTTTCCCTGCGTCAGGTGATTAATGACCGGTTATCCAGGCTGAAAAATCTCAGCTGGGAAGAAAGAGACCGGGCGGTGCGGGAGCTTCAGGTCGTTGAAGAGAGCGGTTTTGCCCCTTATTTTCTCGTTGTTTGTGACGTGGTGGAATTTGCCCGCCGCCAGGGCATCTACCACAATCTCCGTGGCTCGGGAGCTTCTTCCTATCTGGCCTATCTTCTGGGCATTTCCCGTCTTAATCCGGTGGAGTATGGCCTTTATTTTGAACGCTTTTTAAACCGCGGCCGGCCTGATCCACCTGACTTTGACCTTGACTTTGACTCGAGCCGCCGGGATGAAGTCCTGGAGTATGTGCTCAAGCGTTACGGGACAGGAGAAACCGGGGCGGCTTATGTCTGCAGCCTGAAAAATTACCGGGCGCGCTCGGCCCTTTATGAAACTGCCCGGGCTTTTGGCATCTCGCCGGAAGAAGCCAGGACGATGAGCAAGCGGGTGCCGATGTTCGCCGAGCCTGATTATTTGCGGCAGATGCCGCCTCAGGCCGGCTGCCTGGACATCTGGAAACTGGCTTCTGAGCTGGACGGTGTTTTCGCCGAGATTTCCCTCCATGTTGGGGGTGTAATTTTGACTCCGGCGCCAGTTGATCGCTACTTGCCACTTGAAAAATCAGCCAAAGGACTCCTTATGTGCCATTATGACCGGGACACGGTGGAAGAACTCCAGCTTATTAAGCTTGACCTTCTTTCTACCCGCGGGCTGACAGCTATAGCCGAGACCAGAAAAGCTCTTCATCTTGAGCATCTTCCGCCCGCTGACCGTCAAACCTTTGCTCTTCTCCGCGAAGCGAAAACAATTGGTTGCTTTCAGGTGGAAAGCCCGGCCATGATGAATCTTCTCCGCCGGATGAAGCCGGAAAACCTGGACGATTTAATCCATGCTCTGGCTTTAATCAGACCTGGTCCGACTGAAAGCGGGATGAAAGAAGCTTTTCTGAGGCGACGCGAGGGGAGGGCTTCTCCTTCAGACCCGCTGCTGGCTAAGATTCTCCCCGAAACCGGCGGCCTGATGTTTTATGAAGAGCAGGTGATGCAGGTGGCAGAAAGGGTGGCTGGTTTCCTGCCGGAGGAAGGAGAACTTTTGCGCCGTCAGCTAAAAAAGCGCCGGGTGGATGAGGCTTTGCGCCGGAAATTCTTTGACCGGGCCGAAAGCCGCGGCTATGCTCAGGCTGAGATTCAGGAGCTGTGGCAGAAGATGGAAAAATTTTCGGCCTATTCTTTTAACCGGGCCCATAGCGCCTCTTATGCTCTGATGGCTTATGAAGCCGTTTATCTTAAAGCTCATTATCCTCTGGTCTATATGGTGGCGGTGCTCAATGCGGCCGGTGGTTACTACCAGCTTCCGGAATACATTGAGGAAGCCAAGAGGCTGGGCTTAACGATCCTTGGCCCGGATGTCAATCGCAGCGGTTATCGCTTTGAGGTCGAAGGGAAAGCGATTAGAGTTGGCCTTGGTTCCATCAAAAATCTAACCACCAGGAGCCTAGAAAAAATCATCAACGAGCGAGAGAGAAATGGCGTTTATTTGTCGGTGGAAGATTTCCTGAGGCGGGTAAAACCAGGTCAGGGCGACCTGCTGGCTCTAATTCAGGCAGGAGCTCTTGATTCGCTTGAACCAAACCGCAGCCAGCAGGTTCTGCACTATTTTCATGGTGTGTCAGAAGTCGAGGTAGCAGACATCAATGATGAGGAGAAGAAAAAACTTCAGCTGGAGAAACTGGGCTTCCTGCCGGCTGGTGACCCGCTCGAGCTGCTGGATGGCCGGCGGCCGCCGCTGCGGGTTGCTCACCTCAGAGAATTATCCGGTCAGGTGGTCGAACTGGCTGTGCGGGTAGTAGATGCCCGGGAAATCAGAACAGCCAAGGGCTTGACTTATTTTTATCTCTTTGAAGACGAGAGCGGGCAGGTTGAGGGTGTGGGCCAGAGGAAGGCTCTGGCTTTTGGCTCACCTCCGGTGTGCTTTCTTAGAGGGGAAGTGCGGCTTCAGTCTGATGGCTACCCCCGCCTTATAAACTGCGCCTTCTTCCATAGCTTTTAAACCTGGGGGAAAAACTCAGGGGGATCCTGGAAAGATGAGATGAGCTGATAAAGATAACAGAAGCTTCTATTCCTATGCCTTATTTTCCTGATTGGTCTTTGCCAGACCATTGATACAGGACACCGCCACTTCTCCTGACCTGAAAATTTCCCATTAAAGGACAGGTGTCCCTCAGAATGAACAGCGCACTTAGCAGGAATCTGGGCAGATTGGGGAAATTTCTCTGGCACAAAAGTTGCTGATTTCAGGGCAGAAAGGTTTAAGATAAATTCATACATTCTTAGATGGGTGAAAATGAAGCTTGAGGTCTTTAGGGCTTTATCGAGAGGGAGAGTGTCGGCCAGGAATAGGCGTTCACGCTCGCTGATCGTAATTATCCTTGTGGCCTTGCTGGCTGTTGGCGTTTTCGTTTCCTTGCTGCCAAACATGGGACAAGGGCAGGAAAAGGTCAGGGATAACCAGCAATACCAGGTCAGTGTCATCAGAAAGCTCATCTATGTCATGGTGACTGATGATAAAGGCCAGCCAGTGACTGACCTGAGCAAAGAAGACTTTATTCTTTATGATAATGGTAAGGAGAAGCTGCTGACCGAGTTTGAGAATCACACCATGTCTCTCCCGGCTGAAAAGAAAGGACCCGAGCCTGTCGTCGAAAATAAGCCAGAAGAGAAGGTACCGGCCCCGCAACCTCTTCTAAACCGCATCTTCCTCTATTTATTTGATTTAGTATTTACTGATCAGGGAGGATTTAAATTAGCCCGGGAGGCAGCGCTTCGCTCTCTTGAGAAAGAGCTTGAGCCGGACATGCTGGTTGGGGTTTTAACCTTTTCAGGTGGCCGGGTTCTCAATGTTCTGCATCAGCCTGACCGTGACCGGGAAGGAGCACGACGGGCGATTGAGTCTATTCAGGCTAAAGATATTATGCCACTGGCTCCGAGCCGCTTCGAAGATAATGGGTTTAAAATGGCAGTTTCAAGAAGCGCTGATGAGGCCTATTCAAGACCTGTTTTTGGCTTCAGCCAGAGGTCAAGTGACTTAATGGAAGGGAGGATTGTTGCTTCCAACTTCATCTGGGCGATGCAATCCCTTGCCCAGGCACTGCGTTATGTTCAGGGTAAGAAAATCATTCTTCTTTATTCTAACGGCATCCACCCGGTCTATCTTGGTCGTGGTGCCTATGTTGATAATGGCAATGCGCATCTCGGGCAGGAATATGAACAGCTCTGCCGTCAGTTAGCTGATGCCAACGCCTCAGTTTTTCCAGTCGATACTGAAGATAATACTTATTTTATAATTCCAGAAGCCAGAAAAGGAGTTCATTCTCTCCAGGAGATGGCTTCAAAAACCGGTGGCCAGTACACCGGGACAATCTATGCTGCTCCCAACCACATTGAGAAAATTGAGACCCTAACCGCTGCCTATTACGTTCTTGGTTATCCTGTTCCGGAAAGCTGGGACGGCAAGTATCATGAAATCAAGGTGAAGGTCAAAAGACCTGGCTGTCGGGTTATCTTTCAACCTGGCTATTTCAATCAAAAGCCATTTTCTTCCTTTTCAGAGCTGGAGAAAAAGATTCATTTAGTTGATGTGGCTCTTTCACCCAAACCACTCTCTGGTGAACCGGTGAGGTTTGCTATGGAGGCTCAGGTTAAATCGCCTGCGCCACCCAATAATATTCAGATCATAGCCAGGCTTCAGGTGGAGGAGCTGGGGGAAGTTGTTGGTCCGAGAGTGGAAGCAGTCAGTCTTCTTTTTGACCAGCTTGATCAGATAGTTGACAGCCGGCGTATTGAGCTTGATCTGACCAGACCTGAGTATCGCCAGAAACCTCTCTCCATTCAGAGTGAACTTTCAGCTAAACCAGGAACTTACAAGTGCCGGCTGGTCATAAGGAATATGGAGACAGGCAAGTCAGCTGTGTCGGCAGCTTCTGTCACCATCCCCGGGCCTGATAAAAATTGACATCTAAATGGGGTCGGGCCAGCGGATATTGTGTATAATCAATAAGATAAATGCTTAAAGAATAAAGGCCTGGAAAGATAAGGTGAAATCATCAGACAAGGTGGCCATATGATAAAAGAAATAAAGGAAATGAAGAGCAAGAAGAATAACAGGTGGGGCCGGCTGTGGCTGGCGGTTCTGAGTCTCACCGGACTGATGTGTTGTATCAGCATGGCGGCATTCACTTCAATAGATCAGGTGACGGTAGTTGAAGGAGGAGGCTATTTTCCAGTGGCGGTCAAGCTATCAACTGGCGAAATTCTGGCTGTTATCAGGGGTGGGGGCGCTCACCTTAGCCGGGCCGGGCGTCTTGATCTGGTCATGTCTGATGATGGCGGCCGGACCTGGTCCAAACCCCGGACGGTTGTTGACGGTCCAGAAGATGACCGTAATCCCGCACTCGGTCAACTGGCTGATGGCACAATTCTTCTGGCTTATGTGGTCCTCAGCGGATATGAGGCTGACGGGCAAAGACTTCCTGAGGAGGGCTCGAAATGGGTTTTCGATGGCGTTTATGTCATCCGTTCAAAAGACAAGGGAAAAACCTGGACGAAACCTGAACTGAGCCCAGAGATTCATGCCTTTTATGCTGGCCGCGGAGCCGTCTCGCCCTATGGAAAGATTATCCAGCTCGAGGATGGCACAGTCATCATGGCGGTTTATTTCGATTTTTTTGACGAGCGCGGAAATCAAAGCTACGTCTTTCGTTCAAAAGACGGCGGGAAAACCTGGGGAGAGCCTTCTCTAGTTGCTGAGCATTTTAATGAAACAGCTGTGCTGGCCCTCCCCGATGGCAGTTTACTGGCGGCTATGCGTTCGGAGAAAGGCGGGCATTTAGCTGTGAGCCGTTCCGAAGATGATGGTAAGCACTGGTCGCCGCCCTTCCAGATAACCCAGGACATGGAGCATCCGGCAGATCTTATACAGCTCAAAAATGGACAGACTCTCTTGAGCTATGGGGAGCGTAATGCGCCGATGGGAGTTCGGGCTATCTTCAGCCGGGACGGCGGGAAAACCTGGGAGTGGGATAAAAAGATTATAATTTCCGCCTCAGCACGAAATACTGACTGCGGGTATCCAAGCTCGGTTGAAGTGGATAGGGGGCAGATTGTCACCCTTTATTACCAGGTTGATGACCCGAAAAATGCCCCGCAGAGCGCTAAATGCCTGGCTGCCCGCTGGAAGATCCCTGATTAAAAGTCCCTCTAAATGGGGTCAGACCAGCACCTGTCGTTTATAATCAATTCACTTTTCAATTTTCAATGAAACTGTCAGAAACTCTTTAATTATTGTTAGAGAAATCGTTATAATCTTTTCAAGGCTAAAAAGGAAAGGTTCCATTTCTTAAGACTGAAGCTTTAAAGGAGAGTAGCTGATGATTGAACTAATTTCCGATTCTTCCAGACCTGGTCATAGACTGCTTGATTTGTGCGCCTGGTGTCGGAAAAAAATTTCAGCCATTATACCTGAGATAATCATTTTCTTTATGGCTTTACTTTTGGCGGCCAGTTGTTCCAGTCAAAAAGCAGAGATAAGGCCATTAGCTGCCTCCAGCCAGCCGCTTTTTACCATTGGCGATGAGGGATCCGGTCATTATTATACCTGGATTGGTTATTTGGCCGGTGAAAATGGTCTTATTTTTGCCTGGGATAAAGTAAGAAGTGAGCAGATAGATGCCTATGATAAAAATGGGAATTTCTTATTCTCCTTTGGTAGAAAGGGTCAGGGCCCGGGTGAATTTCAAGCCATCGGCTGTCTGGCAGTTGATCCCGATGGCGATATCTGGGTAAGCTCAGGTTTTGGCCGGCCTCTGGAAATATTTACAGCGGATGGCCAGTTTAAAAATGAACTACGTCTTCCAGCAAACCTATCTGGTTTATTCATTGACAAAATTAGTTTTGACCGCGAAGGGAATCTTTATCTTTTAGGTGGGAATAAGGAGAAGAAGATATTAATCTATAAATACGATAGCCAGAGAAATCATAGCCAATTAATTTACGAACAAAAAGAAGGCCATGGGAGCTCCATTGCCACCTTTATCCCAGATTTTGCTCTGGATGAAGCCGGGAATATTTATATAACTGATAGTTTTGACTATCTGGTTTATAAGTATTCTAAAGATGGAAAGCTGGTTAAAACCTTTAAAGGGAAGAAAATAAAGAAGGAACTCATTACGGAGCAGGATTTTAATGTCTTTGACAATGACATGAAGATCATCCGTTTCCCAAATTCTGAACGTATCTTACAGGAACTAAAAGGGCCCTCACGCTATTTTCCGGCAATTTTTGGCTTGAACATTGATGATGGGAAAATATATGTCTGGACTGGCCAGCGTGATGATAAAAAAAGATACATTGTAGATGTCTACGATCTGAATTTTAGCCAGCTCGGCCAGGCCTATTATTTCAATTTTATCAGATACAATCTGGCTCAGATAATGGATGGCAGGCTATATATAGCTTATATTGAAAATTATGATCTTGAGGTCATGAAGCAGCTTGGCCGGTTCTGTCTTTCCAATACAGCTGATAAGTTGAATGTTTATCCGATAAATGGGGTCGGGCCAGCGGATATCATTCATAATCAATAAGATAGAGGCTTAAGGGAAGCTAAGGTGGCGCAGCAGCTAACTTACCATTAGCTCTAAGCTGAAGGCCGCTTCTCCTAATCGCTCACCTCAGGGAATTGCCGGACAAGTGGTCAAGCTGGCTGTGCGGGTAGTAGATGCCCGGGAAATCAGAACAGCCAAAGGGCTGACTTGTTTTTATCTTTTTGAAGATGAAAGCGGGCAGGTTGAGGGCGTTGGCCAGAGGAAGGCTCTGGCCTTTGGCTCACCTCCGGTTTGCTTTCTTCGGGCTGAAGTGCGGCTTCAGTCTGATGGCTACCCCCGCCTTATAAACTGCACCTTCTTCCATAGCTTTTAAACCTGGGGGAAAAACTCAGGGGGATCCTGGAAAGATGAGATGGGCTGATAAAGATAACAAGTGCTTCTTCTCCTTTGCATTTAGTTAGCAATCCTTCCAGTAATGCCTTATAATCTCTTCGAGCCATCGTATGTAAACTCCTCCTTTCTTGAGATTAACTTCTTTAAAAGGAGATTCTACGATGGCTCACTCCTTTAATCCAATTTACAAACTTCCTTATACACCAGCTCTCTTTTTTCAAAGTCATTTTTGTGGTAAGAATTTTGGCTCTGGTCATAATTATTATCTCGGTCTCTAGTCTCGGCTGTCCAGCACGTCGGGACCAGACCTCTCTACTCCTCCATCAGCCCTGCATATTATGTCTTAATCTGAATGAGAAAAACATTTGACAGCGTCTGAAATAAGTCGTTTCATTATAGTAATGATAAAAAATAAAAGATGAAGCATATTCAGACCTCGTCAAAAAAATAACCATCAGAAAGGAGAAAGTTATTGAGAACTTATTCAGCAGGGGTGAGACTTTTGTCTGAATTTAAAAAGGTAGCTCTAATTTGTACGGTGTTTTTGGGCCTTTTAATTTTATGGCCGTTATCTGCTCCGGCTCAGGAACCACCTCAGTGGCCGCAGGTAGAAAGTGCCCGCCTCATAGCTTACCAGGTGACCGGGCCAGCCAGTGAGCGGCTCAACTTTATCCTCATGGCCGATGGATATCAGGCTAACGAAGTAGATAAATTTCTGCGGGATGTGGACAGAAATCTGGCTGTCATGTGGACTATGGAACCGTTCCGCTCCTATCGTTATTACATCAACATCTATCTTCTTGAGATCGTCTCTAAGGATTCAGGCATTCGCCGCGATCCTAGCGAGGATGCCCCACCAGAAGTCAGGGATGCTAAAAATACTGCCCTTCGCCTCTGGTACCAGGATGGACTTACCAATCCTCTGGCCCGAGGTGTAACCTATGGACCTGCTCCTCTTAACTCTCCTCCCGGAACTCGGACTGGTGCCCAACAGCGTACCTGGTACCTCAAAAATTACGTTGAGCCAGAACTGGGCATACCGGTTGAATCCCAGAATATTCAGACTCTGGCCATTGCCAATACCTTCACCTATGGTGGTATTGGTGGTTTTCATGCGACTACTACCGGCGGCTCACCGCAAGGCCCGCTAGTTTCCATCCATGAGCTGGGCCACTCGCTTGGTCTTATCGCTGATGACTATCCTTATATCGAAAGGAACGTCTGGAGGGGATGCTGGACAGGCGGAGAACCGGACTCCTTCAGCCACACTATTTACACCAGCACAGAAAAGATGATCGCCGACCAGCACAAATGGTGGCGCTGGATTGGTGAGGATAGTGCTTCGTCCGGCAGTCCCATTGGCCTTTATGAGGGTGGTAACACCTGGCCCTGCGGTATACGGCGAGCCAGTGAATACAGCATGATGCGCTGGACAGGCTACCACTTTGATGTTGTTCAACGTGAGCAGATGACCATCAGAATAACTGGTAGGCGCGATGCTAACTGTATGCCACTGGACCATACTCCAGAAGGTGAGGTTGGTCCCAAAGACGTCATATGGGTCGAGCCTATGCATCCCCGGTATCATGAACTGAATATTACCTGGCGGGTAAATGGACAGTTAATAGAAAATCACAACAGCTCTAATCTGGAGCTTTCTAAACTAAGTCTTAAAAATGGCGACATCATTGAAGTTACCGTTTCAGATCCGACTGATTTTGTCCGTGATCCGAAATGGATAAATGGACCCAGGTTGACTCAGACCCGCCGGTTTACAGTGGGTAAATCTCTGCCTGCGAAGGAAGTATCAGCCAAGTTTACCAGATCAACACCGACCATCAGACCGGTAAGCGGCCAGGAGGTCGTCTTTGTGGAGACGACTCATCCCTCAGACCGGGTGCTGACGGTAACCTGGAGTCTTGATGGCCAGGTCATCCCAGATACCAATAACAGTCGCTGCCTTAACCTCAGCCAGCTCAATCTGCCCGAAGGCACTTTCCAACTTACTGCCACTCTGGCTGATCCTGCTGAGCCCAACGGCCAGACAGACAGCCTTACCTGGTCAGTTGACAACGTTCTTCCGACAGCTCCACGAAAGCTTTCTAAACCCCTGACCACCATTGCCGACCAGGTGGAACATAATGTTTACTTCAATGAATTTGAAATGCTGCTTGAGCCTCAAGATGATCAGAGCGGTTATGACCAGCCTCTTTATGTCGCTGCAGAATTCCAGCTGAATAGAGGTGGTTGGTATAATTATTTTGGCTTTCCTGATAAACCCATGGGCACACCGTTTAAGTTTACCCACTCCGGCCTGGACGTCAGGGGATTGACCTATGGCAATCTTGGTACTGGCGGACACGCTAAGGTTCCCTGGGAGCAGCTCTATCTTGACCATGAGATTTTTGGTACCTTCTGGCCCGGCTTTGGTACTCATACCGTCGAACATCGGGCTATTGACCCCGCAGGTAATATCGGTCTACCTGGCATGTTCAAAGCCACAGTTTTACCTGGAAAATCGCCTGAACCCACAAACATTGTGACTGGCCAGCATAAAGGAAAGCTGGTAGTTGAAAAAGGTGTAACTCTCATTGATGGGGCAACTATCAATGGGGACGTGGTGGTTAAACCGGGCGCCTCTCTGGTTGTGTCTGATGGCTCAAACATCAAGGGTGATTTGCAGGCTGACAGAGCTGCAGTTATTCACCTCTTCGGCGCTACTGTCGATGGGAAGGCTACGATCTCCGGAACTAATGATGACGTAATCATAGCCGGCTCAAAATTCAAGCGGACACTGACTGTCACTGGCAACAGATGTCAGGTGGTCAAATTTCTGAGCGGCAAGTTGCACCAATATGGCGTTGCTCTGGTTGGGAATGTAATTGCCGGTGATCTGACTTGCCTCGATAATAATCCGGGTGTGACCGACTTTGGAGCGCCTAATAGCGTGAATGGAGCTAAAAAAGGTCAGGCTACCGGGCTATAGTTTTCAAATTTGTTAGAGTAGCTTTTGCCGCTCAGACTTAGAGCCTGACGTTGCGAATCATCCCGGTCTCAGCTGCAGTGTCTGAGGTGAATTTGTTAATAACCGCGACTACCGGGCCTTCAAAGTATTGCTATCTCCCTCACTTGTTTGCCTGGTGGATGGCATTGAATAGCCTGGCCTCATTCTGGTTTGCCTCCTGCAGCTAAAGAGCGTTAATGGCTGTTGCCGGAAGATCATGAGATGAGGCGACCGCGGTATATATCCGGTTAAATACCTTATCGAATCTGACCTGCAGGTTTAGCCTGTGTCACATTCAGTGCTGTCCGAACCTTTGATACAGCTACACCTTCCTCTGCTGCCGGTTGTAGCCAGCGATTACTGCTGGCGGCCAGTTCTTTTCATGATGCGTACTGTAGCCAGAAGTGTCATCCGGTAGTATCTAAAATTCGGCTTTTTTAATTTTTTTCATTTTGTTGAGAAACTCTGGTCTTATATACCCGGCCCATCCCAACATAATGAGTTGAAACTTGTTTGTTATAAATATTTGGGATTTGTGGTTGAATATTATCAACTATTACCATATCTCCTCTCATCCGGGCCGCTTGATTGCGCAGGTCATTTTTCAAGAAATTTAAATCAGTGTGAGAACGTGTATGTATTTCGCCAATCAAAATCGCATCTGGAGGGGCTTCAGCATGAAAGATAAGGCTCACCTTCTCACCGGCTGAAGTCAAAGCATATTGGGCTTTATAGTGCTTGTTTGAGTAATAAAGATAGGTCAATGCAGCAGCCAGAATAACAGAGAATCCTATTATTAGGGGTGTGGTATTAAAAGACGATCCGTCTCCAGAATTACTGAAGCTCGCTGAAAGGTTAGAGTGAGATGTCTGGGAAGAGGCAGCTGGCTGTAGATCTATCTTCGAGTTAATGCTCAGCAGGCAGCCTGTTTGAAAAAACAGGATTAAAGAAATGATCGTCGCCACGGCGATGATTGGTCTCATTTCTCTCCTCCCCAAGCTGTCTTAACAGAAGAGAAAAAAGCCGTCAATCTAATCTCAAAACTAAACGTTCATACTTATTAAAATGCGAAAAACGTGCCAGAAATTTTAAGGATAAAAGCTCTTAAATGACCGAAAATTTGTCTACTTTTCAGGACGGTTTGTGTCTTTTATAGCACAGATAAGGTGATGGTGAATTACCGGATATTTTCGGGCTTTGATTGATTTCCCAGGCTAAACACAGGATCTGGACAAAATAGTGTATTTATAATCAACCTGTCATTCTTGAGTCAGATTAAGTTCATAACGATTGGCTATCAAAGGTGAACTCTATCTTATTTTATCTTTGTTAGACACCTTGCTTTAGTATCTGCTACATGGAGTAGCCCTTTCAACTTCTGGATTTTAGTCCAGTCATTCCGCATGAGTTTTGTTCTGGCCCTTTTGGAGAATTGAAAATTGGTCAGAGTAGAGAGGTAAAGGATAATGAGTTGAGATAGCAAAGGCCAACGGGTCAAAACTGCCCGGTTTATCTCTTAGGATGGCCGACCTGGCAGTTCAGGTGGTAGATACTGGTGAAATCAGAATTGTTCGAGGGTTGCCTTCTTTTTCTGAGGATGAAAACCGGTAAATAGAAGCAATAGCCAGAGAAAAAATCCGGCTTCTGTCCTAACTCTGGTTTACTTTCCCCGGGAGCCCGGTCTCAGAATAGAAGCCCTTCTATCCTTATAAATAGTGTTTTTCTGGAAACTTTTTATTTACAAGCTGCCCAGCAGAATTTCTTGTGGAATATCACGCAGGTTAAAATTGGAAGCCATACTACGGCAATAGGCACCGGCCATTAAGACGGCCAGAATTTGTCCGCGCTCCGGACAGGGCATCAGCCTTTCTACCCCGAAAACGTCGCCTGTTTCGCACAGATGACCGGCCACAGTTATTCTGTGTTTCTTTCCGCCATTAACCTGGCTGGCATTGACAATCTCGTGATAGGCTTCTTCATAAATAGCTGGCCGGGGCACAGTGTTATAGGTACCGGCGTTAACGCAGGCGAATAAATTTCCGTAGCTTCTTTTCAAGTATTCAACTTTAACCAGAAGTACGCCAGCTTCGGCCACCAGGTATTTTCCCGGCTCAACAATGATAGAGTTTAATCCCAGCCTGGAATTTTCCACTCTGTCAACAATGTAAGCAGCATATTCTTTGAGCGGGAAAAGCCTCTGGTCCGGGCTGTATCGTGGCCCAAAACCCCCGCCAAAATCCAGAAACTCAAGATTAAAACCAGCCATTTTCAATTGCCTGGCTTTTTTTATCATCCGGTCAACTGCTTTAATCGCCACCGGAAAGTCTTCTTCACTCCAGCCTGAACCGAGGTGCTGGTGCAGACCAACTGTCAAAAATTTTAAGGAGCGTAGCTTTTCAAAGGTCTCTATAACTCTGGAATCTTCTATTCCGAATTTAATTGGTGTTCTATCGGAACTTCGTTCCCCAGCAGTCACCGTCTTACTGGAGAAGCCCCGTCCCAGCCCGGGATTCCAGCGGACCGAAACTCTAACCGGGTTCTTAATCTGGCAGCGTTTTCTGGCTGCTTGCAGCAATTCTATCTGTTCATAGGCGTCAATATTAATGGTTACACCGGGATGAGCCAGCACCCGCTCAAAATCCTCCTGACTGATTGAAGTGCCGGTAAACATAATCCTGTCTTCGGGGAAGCCGGCCTGGATAGCTTTTTCGACCTCGGCTGGTGACACAGCATCAATCGCTGCCCCTTCCTTAATCAGCATTTTGAGCAGCCCCGGATGAGAATTAGCTTTCAGGGCGTAGGCAATTTTCACCTCGATTCCGGTTGGAGCTGGCTCGAAAGCCTGCCTTAGATACCTGTAATTAGTGGCAACTTTTTTTAGACTGTAAACATAAAGGGGAGTGCCATATTTTCTGGCCAGTTGTTCGGCCGAAAAATTCTCTAAATAAAGCTTGTTTTGTTTGACCTGTAAGAATTCATTTTCCCACCAGTTCATTTTATTATTCCTTTTTTCCTAAGATTAAAAATAAAAAATTAATAAATGATACACACTCTTTTTGTCCCGGCTATTATGATCAATTATTATTTCCGGGATTGGTCTTAGCTTTAACGATATCACCTCCTTTCGTCTCGTTCTCAGTCTGGTTCTCAAAGATATTTTTCTGTCCTTTTCCCAGATTTTCGGCCAGTTCTTTTAATACCGGATATTTTTCCAGCAAAATCGCAGGGACATTAAATTTTTCTCCAGTCAGCATGTTTTTAATCTGAAGGGCGTTGGCCAGTGCCTGACCTCGATAATGATTGTTGGTGATAACAAAAACGTGATCACTGCCTTCAGCCAGCTTTTTGATCCGGCCGACCCAGTCTTCCAGCTCATCTTTTGAGTAGAGATAATTATAGCGGTCATCGCGACCGGCGTCTTCTCTGAACCAGTCCTGGTAGTTGCGGCCATGAAGTCGTACATACGAAAAATCCGGGTTAGTCACGATAGCTGAGGGCTTGATAGAATGATGGAAGATAGGTTGATCGATATTGCAAAAAGCAACTCTTTTTTCTTTAAGAAAGTTATAGAACTCAGGCCGATCCCAGGAAGAATGTCTTACTTCCAGGGCTAAGGGAAATTCTGAAAAAAGGCTTAACAGCTTTTCCAGATATTCACGGTTTTCCTCAGAATTGATAAAAGACCAGGGAAATTGCATCAAAATGGCCGCCAGCCTGCCGCTCGCAGCCAGTGGAGCAAGGCCTCTTTTAAACTCATCGGCTGGCTGGACGGAAAGATTTTCACGCTGATGGGTAAAAGCCTGGAGGAGCTTAGCGGTAAACAAAAAATCCGGATAGGACTGAACCCGCCTTAACCAGGAATAAGCCATCGAGACTGAAGCCGGCCGATAAAAAGTTAAGTTTATTTCCACCAGGTCAATCAAGCTGGCCAGATAACTCAGCGGGTGGAATCCCCGTCCCTTAACTTCTGGATAGACAAGGCCTTCCCAATCTTCATAACTCCACCCGGCGGTGCCGACATAATACTTCTTCATGTTATTTTGTTTCATTTTAGTCTGTTTTCTCAACGGCTTCAACTCAACAAATAGAACTGAGTGTTTAAGAGCAGTAAATATCAAACCGGTGATTATGTTATAATCAGGGCATGCTGGACTTAAAATTGATTCAGGACAATTTTGAGGAAATTAAAAAGAAACTGGCCAGTCGCGGACAGGCTCAGGTTCTGGCTGATTTAGAAGAAGTTTATCACCTGTCAGCTCAGATTAAGGAGCTGGCCAGGGAAGTTCAATCAGGCCGTGAAAAAAGAAACAGGATCTCTGATGAAGTTAAAAAGCTAAAAATAGCCGGGCAGGATCCTGCTGCTCTAATTGAAGAATCACGACGGGTTGGCGATGAGATTGCCAGCCTGGAAAAAAAATCAAAAGAGTTAGAGGAAAAACTAAGAGCGTTGCTTCTTCGCCTGCCTAATATTCCTCATGATTCTGTTCCCGTAGGAAAGACGGCCGAGGATAATGTGGTGGTCAGAGCCGTCGGGGCGCCGCCAACTTTTGATTTTGAGCCCCAACCACACTGGGATATCGGTACAAATCTCGGGATACTGGACTTTGAGCGAGCGGCAAAAATCGCTGGTTCTAGGTTCACCCTCTATTTTGGAATTGGAGCCAGACTGGAAAGAGCTCTGATCAGCTTTATGCTCGATCTCCACACGAAAGAAAGAGGTTTTAAAGAGGTCTTACCGCCATTTATTGCCAATGAGGCGAGTTTAACCGGCACGGGTAATCTGCCCAAATTTGCCGAAGACCTCTTCAAACTGGAGGGCTATGACTGGTATCTTATCCCGACGGCCGAGGTGCCATTAACCAATATCTACCGGGGAGAAATTATTGAAGCGAGGAAACTGCCGGAGCGTTTGGTTGCTTATACTCCCTGCTTCCGGAGTGAAGCAGGTTCCTATGGTAAGGATATTAGAGGCCTGGTTCGTCAGCATCAGTTCAATAAAGTGGAAATGATGATTTTCTCATTGCCTGAAAAATCACTTGACGAGTTGGAATATATGACGTCCTGTGCGGAGGAAGTTTTAAAGCGTCTTGGCCTGGCCTACCGGGTAGTAGCACTTTGCACCGGGGACATGGGTTTTGCCAGCGGGAAAACTTATGACCTTGAGGTCTGGATGCCGGCCAGAAACGGTTATATGGAAATTTCTTCCTGTTCCGATTGCTTTGATTTTCAGGCGCGCCGGGCCCAGATTAAGTTTAAAAGAGACCAGAAAGCGCGGCCTGAATTTGTTCACACTCTTAATGGATCCGGACTGGCGGTTGGTCGGACTGTTAGCGCCATCCTGGAGAATTATCAACGACAAGATGGCTCGGTGGTTGTGCCTGAAGCTCTTCGCCCTTATCTGGATGGACTTGAAGTGATCAAGTGTTGAAACGGCTGACGCTGGCCGGAATAAGCCTGAATTCTGATTTGCGTTGGCCAGCGCCTAAGTGTAACCACAGGAAATCCAGAAAGAGAAAAAAAGAAATAGCTTATTAAGAATTCTGCCTGGTCAGAAGCATATTCATTATCAACTTCCGATCAGGGTTGCGCGATAACCAGCTACCATAGTTGCGGCTGTAGCCAGTAAGCCCTAAAAGCTCCTCCAGCACCTGGTCCTTGCCTTCTTAAAGCTCCTCTGATACTTACCGGCTAACTCCTTTAACACTGCCCTCTTAACTTTCATCTCTAAACCCCATGGCTTCGCCTCCTGGCTATTCTCTCCACCGAATTTAGCTCCTAGACCAGCCAGAAAGCAAAAGATTTTCGTCTGGATTTTCTCGTGAAGCCGCGAATCAGTTTCATGTAGATTTTAAGTGACGCAATTCAGGCACTTGTCATCTCTGGTGTCTCAGGTTAAAATAACTTTTTCCCGGAGGGATGGCCGAGTGGTTTAAGGCGGCGGTCTTGAAAACCGCATTCCGGTTCCCCGGAACGGGGGTTCGAATCCCTCTCCCTCCGCCAGCTCATGATTCCTGTTATATTTCCAGATTAAAATTAAATAAAAGAACCCGCCGTTTTTCTTTGGAAAAAACTCTTATATGATCTCAAGTTAGTTTTAACTACCTGAAGCTAAAGAAATTAAAGCCCGCAGGAGCTTAAAGCCCTCCAGATAATCCTGGGTTGAAAAAGATAATGTTCTGGGTGCCATTCTCTTGACTCCAGGAACTAGCAGGCCAGCCTCAGCCTGGTTACTATTATGAAAATTGACTTCAAATTGATAAGGAGGCTTGAGCTGGTAAGGTTTGAATTTTTCCAGAGAAGAGAGAGCCCTTTTGGCGCCTTCTTTGAGGTCAGCCAGAACTTTTTCCCTGGGAAAATTTCTGGCAGCGAAGCGTCCGACGGCTTCTTTGACCGGCAGAGCCAGGAGGTCGCTGCCCAGAATTTCTTTTGCCTGGCGGCAGGTTTCGTTGTCTCCGGTCAGCATGATCACCGGCACCTGATGATAACCAGCGATAGCCCCATTGATCCCCAGCTCGGGCATTTCTATTCCATTGATTTTTATCGAATAAATAACTGCTCCGGAAATGGTGTGATCCAGAATAGCCGGAGCCGAGCCCGCCCGGGCATGGTAGCCGACAAAAATGCAGGCCTGGAAACTGGAATCAATTCCTTCCATCATGGACAGCGGCTTGGGTGAGCCGGAAATAAGACTGGCTCTTGGGTCAAGTTCACTGGCGATGATATTCCTCATGCTGCCATGCGAATCGTTGACCACCACTTCCGTTGCCCCGGCTTCAAAGAGGCCTGAGAGAACAGCGTTAGTATCTTCAACCATCCATTTTCTGGCCAGCTGATATTCGGGCGATTCAGCTGAACATTGATTGCCATGGACCACACCCCAGATGCCTTCCATATCTACCGAGATAAAAACTTTAAGCGGTTTTTTGGCTGGAGTGGTAATTTTTCCTTGAGCCTGAACTGAAATTGCCAGACATATGATTAAAAGCAAGCTTATTAAACCGGTGCCAAGAATGTTTTTTTGCCCTATGCTCATCACTCCTCCTTCTGGTTTGATATCTTTAAAAAGAATCGTACCAATTTTATTTTGAAGGCTTATTCTGCCTTAAAAACAAATAAGGCCCTGGCCTCTTAAATTTTACGTGGAGGCCTTACTCCGCTCCTTTTTTTCGTAACCTTCCTCTATGATCTCTTCGAGCAAACGACAGCTATCCTCAATAAAACCAGTGCAATATTTATCGAACAGGTCATGTTCGGAAGCCAGCTCCCGTCCTTGAGGTGTTTTCAAGCTACAGCCAATAAGATCAGAACAATTAATTGACCCATGAAGTTCAGTGAACCGGCGGCAGAATTCCTGCGCAAGGGAATAGGTCAGATCTTTAGCTGCCAGGTCTTCTGCCTGGCTGCGGCCAAAATGAAGACTTATGACCAGCAGGGCTCCTGTCACCGCTCCACAGGTGAGCCCCAGATGAGATATCCCTCCGCCTAATACCTGAGATAATTTCAATGCTTTTTCTTCCGGCAGGCCTTGCTCAACCGCATATGGGGTGAAAACTGACTGCGAGCAGCTGAAGCCTTCATCAAAAAGCTTTCTGGCTCTCTTTTGTTTATCTGACATTTGTTTCTCCTGGCAATTAAAATTTGCAAATCTATTAAGAGCAAACAGCCTCAGGTACCAAGATTAACATTCTACTTAATAGTCATTTCAGTGGTCAACTTATTTAATTGGATGGAATCTTATCATCTCAAGCTGCCGAGCCAGGATAATCGCCAGAATTATAACCAGTTCATCGTGACCACTGGCAGAAGTAACCGATAATGGTTAACTCGGTTAGTATGAAACTGAGACCCTGGCTTGAATTAACCAACATCGTGGTCTAAAAGCGTCTTTCTTCAGTTTTTTTTAAAGCGAAAAAATGCTAAAATACTCACGCCTCGATTGCGGAGAGGTGCTGGAGTGGCCGATCAGGGTCGCCTGCTAAGCGATTGTACCAGTGAAAGCTGGTACCGCGGGTTCGAATCCCGCCCTCTCCGCCATCATTATTAAGTCCTTATGCTAAGGTTTAT
>Ga0209201_1000779_pt1 | contig 41213 bp, 30 predicted proteins | sample AD_UKC055_MetaG_FD_184411 | JGI IMG/M metagenome (GOLD analysis project Ga0209201, IMG submission 184411) | Active sludge microbial communities of municipal wastewater-treating anaerobic digesters from USA - AD_UKC055_MetaG (SPAdes) (version 2) | ecosystem: Engineered > Bioreactor > Anaerobic >... | reverse complement strand
CGCATTCGACCGCTCTGCCATTTCTCCGGCGGCAAAAGTACCGCCTTTTTTTATTCCTGCAAAGCAAAAAAGGGAAAAAGTATATAATTCCAGGCATATTTAGGGCAAAACTTTGAGGCAATAGTGGTAAAAACAGCCTACAACATAGCAACTGTTGATAACTTGGTGATAATTTTTTTAAAATCAAGTAGATACCTGAAATAAATTGTATGTTATTGATATATAATACATTATAACACTTAATGTCGTTTTTCACTTAGAAATTTTGCGGAGAAAATCAAAAAAAAACGAATTTTCTTATAAAAATAGTTGCATGATTGTTTAAAAATTCAATAATTTAGCGTTGGTAAAAATTTTGGTTTCTTAAAAACCAACAAAAAAGGCTGAAATGACAAATTTTTTTTTTAAAAAACTTGCTTTTACTGATTTATGTAATAATTTTGTCATGGAAAGCCAACTAACAACTATTTTTTAACCCTAAAATTTATCTATTATGAACAAAGCTCAATTAATTGATGCAATTGCAGCTGAAGCTAAGGTTACCAAGGCTGATGCAAAGAAAGCACTTGATGCTTTCATCAAAACTACTGGCACCGCCCTTAAGAAAGGTGATAGAGTTGCCCTGGTAGGTTTTGGCTCATTCTCCGTTGCCAAGAGGAGCGCCCGCACAGGACGTAACCCTCAAACCGGAAAGCCCATCAACATCAAGGCTAAGAAGGTTGTTAAGTTTAAAGCTGGTAGCGAACTGAATGGAAAAGTTCAATAGCTAATACAGAAAATCCCAAGGGAGAACCTTAGTGTTCTCCTTTTTTTTTACTTGAAGGTAAAGCCGTGCAAGCTAGCCTTTTGTTACATGTTATGCTTCCAGCCAGGCAAATTAATCATGGTAGCCATTCGGCTTAAGGGGTAAATTTTACCCATCAGCTAACCTGGTTGAAGGGCGTTAACCCTATTCAGTCGGATGATGCTAGCTGTTACAAGACCTAATCACCCCAGGAGCTGAACTGCATAACCCACTTAGTAAGAATGATAATAGTATGGAATGAGCGGCATTGACCATTTAATACAGAGTGATCGGCAGTTTCGTCTCCAGCTAACCAGCTACCTGTCTGACCTGGTGCTTGAACGCAGGCTAAACTTGCTCAGGGAGGTTTTGAGCAGACGAACACGCTACATTACTGTGGTTCTAGAGGATTTGTACCAACCTCAAAACGCCAGCGCAGCTCTAAGAAGTTGTGAATGCCTTGGCATTCAGGATGTTCATATCATCGAAAACAGGAATTCTTTTAACGTTAACCCCGAGGTTGACATGGGCGCATCAAAATGGCTGACCATTAAAAAGTATTCCGGCAATAAGAGCATAACCCAAGAGGCGTTACAAACATTGAGGAGTAGCGGCTACCGGATAGTTGCCACCTCACCCCATTCACTGGGGTGCAGCATTCGCGATTTCGATACCGAAAAAGGAAAATTTGCCATTCTTTTTGGCACAGAACTCTCGGGCCTGTCCGAAGAGGCCATGAGCCTTTCGGAAGAATTTATCACCATTCCGATGTACGGCTTCACCGAAAGCTACAACATATCGGTTTCTGTTGCCATAACCCTCTACGAATTGGTTCACCGGGCAAAAGCAAACCCCGCATACCCCCTGTCGGAATATGAGAAAGAGGTTGTGCTACTCGACTGGTTAAGAAAATCCGTGAAAAACTGCCACATTGTCGAAAAAAGATTTGTTGCAGAGTATAATAAATTGCATTAAGTTTGTGTAGGTTCTTTAGAAAGAATTTTTCAGGTTAACTTAACTAGAACAAGATGAACTGCATACAGGTAGATGATGATGAGCTATCGCGCAGAGTTATTGAAGATTATGCTTCAAAAATTGACTTCATACGGCTAACGGGCTCTTTTCCCAACGCAGTTGATGCCCTTAATTTTCTTAAAAATTCACTTGAACCAGTCAATTTAATTTTTCTGGACATAGAGATGCCCGAAATGAGCGGCATAGACTTTTTAGAGGCTACCTCCCAAGAACCACAGGTTATTATAATCTCCTCGAAGGAAAAGTACGCCCTTAAGGCATTTGACTACAGCGTTACCGACTACCTCCTGAAACCCATTACATTTCCCCGCTTTACAAAAGCTGTTAGCAAGGCTTACGACAAGTTTAACCAGCAACGCTCTCCCTACGACGATGACAAGGAGATCTTCATCAAGAAAAACAACATGTTGATTCGGGTAAAGTATAGCGACATACTATGGATAGAGGCACTTGAAAACTACATTGTTATTAATACCGTTAACGAGCGGTTTACCATTCATCTAACCATGAAATCCATTGAAAATCAACTTTCTTCGGTTCGATTTAAAAGGATTCATCGCTCATTTATAGTGAATGTTGGCAAAATTGAAAGCATTGAGGATAACGCTACAGTGATCCGAACTCCTGAGGGACGTAAAATAATCCCTATCGGAAAGTCATACCGCGATAAACTGTTAAGCGAAATTAATCTGATCAACAAGTAATAGCAGGTAACCTTTTATATGCAGAACATCAGGCAACTTTTTCTTAGCCATGTTGCCCAAACATCCGATGCACCCCTGATGCTTGAGGTAAGCAGAGCCGAGGGGGTTTTTCTTTTTGGGCCAAGTGGCGAAAAATACTACGATTTGATTTCGGGAATCTCGGTGAGCAATGTTGGACACGCTAACCCCAGAGTAGTCAAAGCTGTTCAGGATCAGGCCTCGGCATACATGCACCTGATGGTTTACGGCGAGTTCATCCAGAGCCCTCAGGTACTACTGGCCGCTAAACTTTCATCCATGCTACCCCAGACGCTTAGCTCGGTTTACTTTGTTAACTCTGGAAGCGAAGCTGTTGAGGGGGCAATGAAGCTATCCAAAAGGTTTACTGGTAGGACAGAAATAATCTCGTTCCGAAATGCCTACCATGGCGGCACACAGGGTGCGCTTAGCGTGATGGGGGTTGAAAGCCAGAAAAGATCCTTTCGGCCATTACTCCCGGATATTTCGATACTTGAATTCAACAGTATAGCAGACCTTGCCCGAATAACCAACCGCACTGCCTGTGTGATAATTGAGCCCGTTCAGGGCGAGGCGGGCATAAGGGTTGCCGATGGCAATTTTATTACCGAACTACGTCGTCGTTGCTCCGAGGTGGGCGCTTTACTGATTTTTGACGAGATTCAAACAGGCATGGGCCGAACCGGAAAGATGTTTGCGCTAGAGCGATTTGGGGTTACACCCGACATCCTGCTCCTAGCAAAGGCGCTGGGTGGTGGTATGCCCCTAGGGGCATTCATTTCCTCACAGAAAATAATGAACTGCCTCATGGAAAACCCTTCCCTTGGGCATATTACAACCTTTGGAGGTCATCCGGTTTCCTGTGCCGCATCGCTCGCCGCAATTGACGTTTTAACCGGCGACAGGCTCCCCGAAAGCGTTCCGGAAAAGGAGCAAATATTCAGGGATATCCTATCGAAACACCCGCTGGTTAAAGAGTTTCGGTCATTCGGTCTGCTGATGGCCATAGAGCTAGGTTCGTTTGAGAAGGTCAGCGCCTTAATAAAATATGGAGTGGAACATGGTTTCGTGCTGGACTGGTTTCTATTTTGCAACACGGCCATCAGGCTTGCACCTCCCCTTTGCATAACAAAGGAGCAATGCGAAGAGGTGGCCAACCTAATCTACCAAGGTCTAAACGAAATAAACCGCTAGCTTATGCGCAAAGTAATCCTAATTAACGTTGCGGCTGCCCTGGTTATTCTACCCCTTGTGGGGTTTGGACAAGAAGTTAATGCCAACTTCTTTTCTACCCGCGAGGACTCGCTTTCTAAGCTGCTCTCACTCATCGTAAGCGAAACATCCACCACCCGGCGCGACTCGCTGAATAGAATTTTCCATGAGAACTTTAAAAACACTCTTGAGCATGATGGGGCAATAGATTACCCATTCAGCTCACTAAAACACGTGGGAATGCTCACTTCCAGTGATCAAAAGGTAAGGATAATCACCTGGAATATTCCCCAAACAGGTGGCTACCATCGCTACTTCGGGTTTGTTCTGGTTCGACTGGATGGAGATAAATCCCGACTTTATGCCCTCACGGATAGCCGGGAAATGGTAAAGGACCCGCAACACGAAAGGTTACCGGCCGACAGGTGGCTTGGAGCTCTGTACTACCAGCTGGCAGAACTACCCTACGGCTCAGAAAAGCAGTACGTGTTGCTAGGATTCGACTACAACAACCTCTTCACCTCAAAAAAGGTAATCGAGGTGCTCACCCTCAGCCCCCAGGGAGAACCTGTTTTTGGCCTGCCAGTTTTTAACGTGGATAACAAGCAGCTGCTTTCGAGAATTGTTTTTGAGTTTAGCGCAAGAGCCGGTTTCAACCTCAAGTACTATGATGAGCAAAAAATAATTGCATTCGATCACCTGTCGCCCTCCCAACCCGAATTTACCGGTGATTTTCAGTTCTACGGGCCTGATGCCTCAATAGATGGTTTTGCCTTTGAAAATGGAAAATGGGTTTATGTTAGGGACCTGGACATGCGTAACCCCTCCAGAGAAAAAGTAAATCCTGTTGACGCACCAGAAAAGATAGACGAACCCTCATTTCTATATAAACCCCAGCAAAAGAGAAAATAGCATACACACCTCATACATTTTGCAACTCAACTAAAAATGAACAGAAAAATAATGGCACTATTGTTAATGGCCGCTACCGGGTTCTCGACTGGTGGATGTAAATCGGGAAACGAGCAGGCCGAACCTTTTAAGTGGCAAGTTGACCAGTTTGCCGACCTCCGCATCATGCGCTACCAAATTCCGGGCTTCGATTCGCTCACACCTAAACAAAGGGTGCTGGTGTACTACCTTAGTGAAGCAGCTAAATGCGGTAGGGATATCATTTGGGACCAAAACTACAAGTTCAACCTCGATGTGCGCTCAGTTCTGGAGGGAGTTTACCAGGGTTACAAGGGAAACCGCAACGACCCACGATGGGGTAGCTTTATGGTTTACCTGAAGCGGGTTTGGTTCTCCAACGGCATACACCACCACTACTCCACCGATAAAATTATGCCCGATTTCGACCGAAGCTACTTTGCCGAGCTGGTTGGTAACACCCCGTCCGAGATGCTCCCCAAGAAATTTGGGGGCGTCGATAGCATTCTGGCACATTTTACACCCATAATTTTCGATGCGGACGTAGCCCCAAAACGAGTTAACCAGCTTGCCGGATCTGATTTGGTAACCACCTCAGCCTGCAACTACTACGAGGGTGTTACACAGGCCGAAGCAGAAGAATTCTACTCCAGGCTGGCCAACCCCAACGATAGCACTCCCATATCCTACGGTTTAAACTCTAAACTGGTGAAAAAAAACGGAAAAATAGAGGAGCAGGTTTGGTATGCAAACGGCATGTACGGAAAGGCTATCGGTAAAATCGTTTTCTGGCTGGAGAAGGCCGCCACAGTGGCTGAAAATGAATATCAGCAAAAAATAATTGAAACCCTGGTAGATTACTACAAAACAGGCGATTTGAGAAAGTTTGACGAGTACAACATACTCTGGCTAAGCGATACACAGTCTAAAGTTGATTTTGTCAACGGTTTCATCGAGACTTACGGCGATCCGCTGGGCTACAAGGGAAGCTGGGAGTCGGTGGTGAACTTCAGGAACGACGAGGCAACCCATCGTACCGAGGTGATAAGCGCCAACGCACAGTGGTTTGAAGATCACTCGCCCATTGACAGCATATTCAAAAAGAAGGAAGTGAAAGGGGTAAGCGCCAAGGTGATAACCGTGGCCCAGCTCGGGGGCGATTGCTACCCGTCAACCCCCATTGGCATAAACCTGCCAAATGCAGACTGGATAAGAAAGCAGCATGGTTCAAAATCGGTTACCATGGATAATATCACCTACGCCTACAACCAAGCCTCGTTGGGAAATGGATTCATGGAGGAGTTTGCCTGGTCGGACGAGGAGGTAGCACTCAACAAGCAGTATGGTTACCTGGCCGATTGCCTGCACACCGATTTGCACGAATGCCTTGGGCATGGCTCTGGCCAGCTGGCTCCAGGAGTTAAAGGTGATGAGCTGAAAAACTACGGCTCCCCATTAGAGGAGGCTCGGGCTGACCTATTTGCCCTTTACTATATCATGGATCCAAAAATGGTTGAGCTGGGCCTCATGCCCAACCTTGATGTAGCCAGGGTTCAGTACAGCAACTACATCCGCAACGGATTAATGACGCAGCTAACCCGGGTGGAACCTGGGAAAAACATTGAGCAGGCACACATGCGCAACCGCCAGCTGATTGCCCAATGGTGCTACGAGTATGGAAAGGATGAAAATGTTGTTGAGAGGAAAAACCGAAATGGGAAAACCTACTTTGTGGTAAACGATTTCCAGAAGTTACGGCAGCTATTTGGCAGCCTTCTGCGTGAAATTCAACGGATTAAGTCTTCGGGCGATTACGAGTCGGGCAAAAAACTTGTTGAGAGCTTCGGGGTAAAAGTTGACCCCGCGCTGCACCACGAAGTTCTGGAGCGCTATTCCAAGTTGAATTTGGCCCCCTACGGGGGATTTATCAACCCAGACCTTGTGCCTGTAGTTCAAAACGACAGCATTGTGGACGTTAGGGTTGATTATCCAGAGGATTATGCCAGGCAGATGCTGGAGTACTCCGAACGCTACTCGTTCCTAACGAAGTAAACCATCAGGGGTCATCAGCCTACCGGCTGATGACCCCATGCGACTGACCACAGCAAGTACCAATTTTAGCTAATTGTCATCCTCGGGCGCCTTATTGAGCAACTGCTTGGTTCGGAGGGGGATGAATTTCCTGTTGAAGTAAACGCCTAGCAAACCACCCACCCAGATTAAAATTTTCACCTCAACGGGATGGTTGAAAAACAGGCAAAGGGTTGCCGCAATGGCGATTATTCCAAAAGGTCCCCAGAACCCAAAATCTTTCTTAACAATGGTGTAGAGCAGTATAAGGTCAATGGCAAAGGCTGCCAGCAGCTCGTAGGGTATAAAAAAGAGAAACATGCCCATGAGCGATGAGGCTGCCCTACCCCCTTTAAACTTGAAGAAAAGCGGGTAGCCATGTCCAATCACCGCGCCTACTCCTATTAACCCTATACCAGTATTGGAAACGTTAAAGTACCTATGGGCCACCAGCATGGGAACAAAGGCCTTTAGCCCATCCAGAATGCCCGTAAAAACGCCCCAGAACTTACCAGCATTGTTAAAAACATTGTAGGCCCCGGGGTTGTTGTTCCCCAACTCCCTAATTTCCTTTCCTACAACCAGCCTGGTGATAATATTGGCAAACAACACCGAACCGCACAGGTAACCCACAACCAGGCAAATAAGGTTAACTATATAGTTGTTCATAACATTAAAAATTTATAGTGACATGGACAAGCAGTAAGCTCCAGGTCCGGCATATACTGCCTCTACCAGGTTCGGGGTACCAATAATAAAGTCGTTGCATGGCAACTTCCCAACCATTTCCTTTAGCTCGGCAACCGCTTCATCGTTTCCACCAAAATGGGTAAGGTTCATGCGCTTAATGGTTGATGCAGATTTTTCGGCCATTTTGGCCTTTATCAGCTCAACGAGCTGGGTGTTGACCTGCTTGAATGTTCTACCCTTTCCAACGGGAACCATAACACCTTCGCCGTTATCACCTAGCATACCTATAATGGGTATAATTTTCATAATGGTTCCAACCAGCGATTTAGCTTTTCCGATTCTTCCTCCCCTATACAAGTAGTTAAGGTCAGGGAAAATGAAGTAGGTAAATGTATTCTGCACAACATCCTTCGACTTCTGTGCAATTTCTTCAGGACTTAAGTTGGGATTGCTCTTAATTAAATCAATAACGCCAAGTAGAACATTACCAACACCATTTATCACCTGGCTGCTGTCCACATTCACTATCGGGATAATGCCCTCGTACATCTTGCGCACGTTTTCGGCAACCACAAACGAAGCGCTTGACATGCCGCTTCCCATCACCACTTGAACAATCATGTCATAGCTTGAACGAACCCGCTCCACAATATCCACCATTTCCTGCTTCACCAGCGTGGATGATTTGGCAACCACCTGTTCGTTGGTGTACTTCTGCAAAAGCCATTTGGCATTGTGCACCTCATCCTGTCGGTACTCTTTATCCCCTACAAATACCGGGAACCTGAGCAGCTCCAAATCGGGGTAGTCAACCTGATCCCTCGAAAGCCCGAGGTTATCGGCACTAATCACAAATATCTTCTGGCTCATAGTTTTTAAAGTTTATTCAAAGCTAATATAGTAGTTAAACTTACTTTGTCCTCCGTAGTACTCCTCAAATTCGAGGTTTGGAAATTTTTCCCTAAGGATTGGCAGCAGGCTTCTATCGCTCCTGGAAGGAATCCCTTTGTATATCGTAACCAGACTTGCTCCTGGGTTTAGCTTTTCAACAACGTCAACCACAAGTTGCTCCAGGTTGGTTCGGGAAATAATAATTTTCTTGTTGTGAACGGCAAAGAAATCTCGCTTTTTAACTGTAAAACCATCGGCCTCAACATTTCTGACAGACCTGGCTATTTCGCAGTAGGTAATAGAGTTCAGGTTGCTCATGGCCGATTCGAACATGGTGGCAATGTCGAACTCCTTCGAAATTCCAAGCATCATGGCAATAATGGAAATAGGGTTATTCGACTCCACAATATACACGTTCGATTTACAGAGCGAAACGGCGTACTTAAGCGCCATCAGGATGTCGCTATCATCGGCAGCTGCTATAACGTTTTTGGCCTTTAGCCCATCAATCTTTTTTACCAGCTGGTTAACCGAGGGCTTGTTCTTTCCATAGCACAGCACGTCATCGGCACCAAAATTCTTAAGAATATCAGCAAACCCGCTGCCGGAGACGATGCAGAGAATACTTTTATCCCTTTCATATTCAATAACATCGTCGCTCACAAAGTTGCGGTGCTGCTTTTTCATGTCGTCCACCTTGGTGAAAACCAGCTCGCCATACCTGCCAGCATCGGCAAAAACAGCATCGGGCTTATTGGTATGGATATGCACCTTATACCGGTTACCGCTGTTAACAATAATTAGGCTATCGCCATAGTGACCAATAATTTCTCTAAGTTCTTCCTTAGAGTTGATGGCATTGGCCTCCAGCACAAATTCGGTGCAGTACTTTAATTTTATGTCGGAGTCCCAGAGATTTCCCATTTCTTCCAAATCGCTTATTACCTTTTCCTGGCCAGGCAACTTTCGGCTACCATTCCAAGTGTTTATAACCTTTCGTGCATTCTGAAGAATTTCGCGCAACCGGGAGTTGTGAATTTTGCTATCATCAATATTGGTAATAAGTGGCGTAAGGGAACTTTTGCGAACATGAGACTTTCTCATCCGCAAAAGCTTACGGGTGGTTCGGCTTATGTTTAGCAGGGTAGCTATGGACAAGCTGTTAAAACCCGAACCGTTGTGCTTTAGCTCACGGTCGATACCCTGGAGGATGATGATAAAACCTGCACCTCCGGAGTCAACCACGCCCGCTTGTTTAAGCACGGGGAGCATTTCGGGGGTTCTGTCAAGCACCTCCATCAAGTAGGGGATCGACTTGCTGATTACCATAGCAGCATTCTTCTCCTCCTGAATGTACTTGCCAAATATATCCCTAAATTCCCGCATCAGGGTAAGCATGGTTCCCTCGCGGGGATTTTCGGTTCCATCCCAGGCGTTTTTGAAACCATTGGCAATAGCCCTGTGGAGGTTTTCATTTGAAAAATCATTATTTTCCAGAACCTGGGCAACTCCCTGGGCAAACAATGAAAAAATCACACCTGAACAACCCCGGCTATTCAGCAGCATTTGCTCGGTAAAATTTTTAAGATACTCGCCGGGAAGCATGGATTCGTTCTCCATACCCTGCATGCTGGCCATTGCACCCTGAAAGGTTAGCGTTAGGTTTAACCCGGTATCGCCGTCGGGTACCGGGAAAACATTTAGCCTATTCAGGTACTCCTTATGGCTGTTCAGGTAGCGATGAATATTTTCAATCCTTTTGTTTATCTCCTTAACATTAACGCTTACCTTCAATTCGTGAGGTTTTACCTCTACCTCATTTATTTTTAGTTCTGTATCCATAACAACCAGCTAATTGTCAATTTGGTTTGCTTTTATGAATGTGCGGATAAACTTTTAAAACTTCTAACGTAAGTCCTCCGGCAAAAATAAAAATATTTAAATTGAAAATATCCCTAGTTTCTTCGGTTTATGAGCCTTTCTGCAACCAGCCACACGGCAATACCTATTGCTGAACCTACAATAGCTCCCACCAGAACATCGCCGGGATAATGAACGCCGAGGTATATTCGGCTGTAGGAGACAAAAGTTGCCCAAACCAACATTCCAATAGTAGCCCAGCGCTTATAGAATATGAAACTTACCAGCGTGGCCACACCAAACGAATTGGCGGCATGGGCTGAGATGAATCCATACTTCCCCCCACACCGTCCTACCAGGTGAATTACACTACTTAGGTCGGGGTTATGGCAAGGACGCAGCCTATGGTAAACATACTTAAAGGCGTGCCCTGTTACCTGATCGGCCAACAGCACGACAACCGCAGCGGCCAACAGCCACCAAAGCGTTTTCCAGCCAAATCTCCTTACCATAAAGAAAACGAGAAGCAGGTAGAGCGGCAACCAGCTAAGCTTGCCCGAAGCAAAAAGCATTATGCTGTCCCAAAAGGGTGAGTGCCAACCATTAAGCGCTAGAAATAGCTTTGTGTCAAGCTGCAGCAGAAAGTCAACCATTTGCTAATCAGTATTAATGTTACTCCATATTAAGTCCTTTAGCCGCTCAATTCCCTCTCCCGTAACCGATGAGATGAAAACAGAAGGAACATCTGGTAGGTTTAGGCTAATCGATTTTCGGACATGCTCGTCAGCCAGGTCGCACTTGGTAATAGCTAAGGCACGTTTCTTATCGAGTAGCTCGGGGTTATACTGCCGAAGCTCGTTGACCAGAACGCTGTACTGGTGCAGCACATCCTCGGAATCAGCAGGAACCATGAAAAGTAGCATGGAGTTTCGCTCGATGTGTCTCAAAAACCTAAGTCCTAAACCTTTTCCCTCGTGCGCACCCTCAATTATTCCAGGAATATCGGCCATAACAAATGACCTATCATCGTGATACCCAACAATTCCTACATTTGGAGTAAGGGTAGTAAATGGATAGTCCGCAATTTTAGGTTTTGCGGCACTTACCACCGATAGCAGGGTTGATTTGCCGGCGTTGGGAAATCCTACCAGCCCCACATCGGCTAAAATTTTAAGTTCCAGAATCACGTAGCCCTCCTCGCAGGGTTCACCTGGCTGGGCAAAACGGGGCGTTTGCATGGTAGGCGACTTGAAATGCCAGTTCCCTTGCCCACCACGACCGCCTTTCATTATTATTTTAGTTTGGCCATCGCTCACCACCTCGGCAATAACCTCACCTGTTTCGACATTTTTTGCAATAGTACCAACCGGAACTTCAATAATTTCATCCTTTCCGTCCTTACCAGTGCATCTTGCCCCTGACCCTGATTCGCCATCACCTGCAAAAATATGTCGTTTATATTTCAGATGAAGTAACGTCCACAGCTGCTGGTTTCCCCTTATGTAGATGGAGCCACCCCTTCCGCCATCACCTCCATCAGGGCCACCCTTAGGAATATACTTCTCGCGGCGGAAGTGAACGCTTCCAGCGCCGCCCTGACCCGAGCGGCAATAGATTTTTACGTAGTCAATAAAGTTGGGATTGGACATCTTGCAACAGGTATAATGTGTGGTTGCGGAAGCATTATGCTAAACAACGCAGTCAATAATATGACAGATTCGCTCAAAAATTTCATCTATAGAGCCCATGCCGCTCACGCTACGCAGTTTCCCCTGAGCCTTGTAGTAATCCAGAACTGGCAGGGTTGTCTTATTGTAAACGTCAATTCTACCGCGAATGACATTTTCGTCCTGGTCGTCGGTTCGGTCGCAAACTTTACCCCTGTTAACCAGCCGGGCTATGAGCTCATCGTAGTCCACCTCAAGGGAAATTAACAGGGTGATTGGCGTTTTTCTCTGTTCAAGCATACGGTCGAGCTTGGCTGCCTGAAGGGTTGTCCGAGGAAAACCATCGAATACAAAACCCTTGGTGCTACCATTAGCGTCAATCCTGGAGGCAATCAGGTCAATAACCATCTCATCGGGTACAAGCTGGCCTTTATCCATAAACTCCTTGGCCTTTAAACCTAAAGGGCTGTTCTGCTGAATGGCCGATCTCAGCATATCGCCAGTTGATAAATGTTGAAGGTTATACTTTTCAATTATCTTCTGCGATTGAGTTCCTTTCCCGGCCCCGGGAGGTCCGAACAAGATGATGTTAAGCATGGCGGTATGTTAGCATTAAGGTTAAAAATCAAGGTAAAAGGATAAAGGTTAAAGGATAAAAGATAATAAACCTATCTGCCTCCTGACGGAACTTGTCCGGCTCCTGACGGATTCAAAAAATCTCGGCTGTAATAGATTCAAATGATTCATCCCCAACCATTTAACACTTAGCTGGCCCAAGTTTAACAGCATATTTCCCCTTCCCTTTCCCAATAACTTTCACCCTTCAGGGCTTACGGCTCGCTGTTCGAGCGTCCCAACATTAACTTTCAGGCCTCAACATTCACCCGAACCCTCCAAGAAAACCATCAAATAACCGTGTAAATATCGGGTAGGTTACGGCCAAGCCCTTGGTAGTCTAAGCCATAGCCAACAATAAAATCGTTGGGGATAGAACGACCAATATAGTCTATTTTTATGCTTCCCTTGTAGGCATCAGGTTTATGGAGCATAGTAGCCACCTTTACCTCTTTTGGGTTCATTTTCTGAAGTTCATCAATGAGCTGGGCAATAGTTACCCCGGTATCCACAATATCCTCAACAATAATCACTGTGCGACCGGAAATGCTTTCATTTAAGCCAATTAAATGATTTACCACTCCAGTTGAGGTGTCGCCCTGGTAGGAGGCCAACTTAATAAACGAGACCTCACAGGGAAAAGTAATGCGCTTCAGCAAGTCGGCGGCAAACATGAATGAACCATTGAGTATGCAAAGAAATAACGGGATATCGGAAGCATTTCGATAGTCCCAGTTAATTTTGGAAGCCGTTACATCAATATCCTTCTGAATGTCTGCCTCGGGGTAGCTTAGCTGGAATGTCCTATCCTTCAGCGTAACCTGCTTCATTTGACTTTTATAGCTATTATCATCCATTACTCAGTAATTATGCAACAAAATTAGCCCGATTTTTTAAATTTAAAACTGAACCATAAGTAAATTGGGATTTATTGAACATGGCAGCAAACAGGAAGGCATATTTCGAAAAAAATTTTATCTTTGTTGAAAACTAATCAGCCATTTATAAATGACACCAAAGGTAAGCATTATTATGGGCAGCGTTTCGGATATGCCGATTATGGAAGACGCTGCAAAGTTTCTGGACGAGTTGAACATAGCCTTTGAAATTAACGCCCTGTCGGCCCACCGAACACCCGAGATGGTGATGGAGTTTGCCCAAAACGCTCATACCCGAGGCGTAAAGGTGATTATTGCCGGTGCAGGGGGTGCAGCACACCTGCCAGGTGTAATTGCCGCATCAACCCCATTGCCGGTTATTGGTGTTCCCATTAAGTCGTCCAACTCTATTGATGGTTGGGATTCGATACTGTCCATGCTTCAAATGCCTGCCGGCATTCCTGTGGCAACAGTTGCCCTCAACGGGGCACGCAACGCCGGCATTTTGGCCGCCCAAATCATTGCTACCGGCGAACCCGAAATGTTAAAGGTAATGGTTGACTTCAAGAAATCGCTAGGCGAAAAGGTGGTAAAAGCCAACCAGGAGTTGGCAAACGTGAAATTCAAGTGTAAGACAAACTAGAAACTTCCACACCAAGGTGGACCTGCCATGTCCGGGAGAGTGGTTACCACAATGGCCATCCTAATGCTGTTTTCAACAGCTAAAGCCTCCATTCCCGATAAGCCAACCGGAGGCCAAGGGGCTGCTATGGGGCAAGCATGGGTTGCCCTGAACGACAGCTGGGCAGGGTTCAGGAACCAAGCTGCGTTAGCTGTAAACCGCAACTTCTGGGCAGGTATCCACCACGAAAACAGGTTTCTGACCAGCGAGCTTGGGCTGAGCACACTTGGAGTCCTGATTCCTGTTTTGCCGGGTACTTTTGGGGTTGACATCTCGCATTTCGGCTACAGCCAGCTAAACACCACCCGCATCGGTTTGTCGTATGGCATGAAATTTTCGGAGAAGTTCATGGCCGGAATCGGACTTGCCTACCACCGGATGCAGGTGGCGGGTGAGTACAAGGACAGGAATGCCTTCACAGTTGAAGGTGGAATCCTATATGCCCCGGTAGAGAAACTAACCCTTGGCGCCTACATCTTTAACCCTACCCGATCCTCATTCGATGATAGCCAATCGCTGCCGCCAATAATTGGTGCAGGGGCCACATTCAGACCCAGCCAGAAAGTTGTACTTACCCTTCAGGTTGATGATGACACCGAAAGTAGTCCTAACGTGAGGGGCGGTCTCGAGTTCACGGCAACTAAGAATTTCTGCTTCCGGCTTGGCTACTCATCTGGAAACCCTGAAGGGCTAACCGGTGGTTTTGGATGGATGGTTAAGGACATAAATTTTGATCTTTCCTTTGGCTATCACAGGATTTTAGGCTATACCCCGCAGCTATCGGTGAGCTACTGCCCGGGTAGCAAAAAGAACTCCTAGCCATGAGGATTTCAACATATATTGCCTTAATCGCAACCGGAATTATTGCCCTCCTTCCCCTCAGGTCAGCATACCCGCAGGGTATCATGGACTCCCAGCAGGTGATAGCCGACATTATTGAGGATCTTACCTCAAAAGCAGAAACCGACGAGGACTACTCCCAACTGGCTGAAGATTTGCTTGAGCTGTCCGAAAACAAAATCAACCTGAACTCAGCAAAAAAGGATGACCTGCTAAAGCTAATCTTCCTCAGCGATTTTCAGGTACAGAGCCTGCTGGACTACAGGGACTCAACCGGCTCCATACTTAGCATTTACGAGCTACAAGCTGTTCCGGGATTCGATTTGGTTGACGTTCAAAGATTACTTCCTTTTGTAAAGGTCGAAAATGCCGAACAGGCTGTAACTGCCAGCGAGCTGCTAGGCGGTAGAAATGAAATCAGCATTCGGTTTAAAACGCCTTTGGAAACATCGGCCGGGTACTCCGATTCATACTCCGCAGCATCACGGTACACGGGGAGCAAAAACTCCTACTATACCCGTTACACCTATAGCGGAGGAAAGCACTTTCAGGTAGGTTTAATAGCTGAGAAGGATGCTGGCGAACCCATGTTTGATGGGACATTCAAAACCGGGTTTGACTACCTCTCGGGGAATATAGTCCTTTCGGATGTGGGTAGGGTTAAAAAACTGGTGGTGGGCGACTACCACGCCGAGTTTGGGCAGGGACTCACCTTTTGGAACGGCATCTCATTTGGAAAATCGGGTAATGTTCTTTCGGGGCATAAACGTGGACGTGGGCTGGTGCGACATTCGTCAGCTTATGAGAGTCAGTATCTACGGGGAGTTGGTCTTACCATGCCTGTTCTAAAGGCCGATTTAACCATTTTTGGCTCCTACCGCCACATTGATGCCGGCATAGCCGATACGCTTGATGATGGTGATCTGGCCTTTTCGTCGCTTCCCGAAACCGGCTACCACCGAACAACCTCCGAGATTGCAAACCGAAACACCTTACAGGAGATGGTAGCCGGTGCGAACCTAACCTACAACCTCAGGGCAGTGAAAACGGGCTTAACATTCTTTCACTCAGAAATTGAGGGGGTTAACGCCAAAACGCTTGCCATCTACCAGCTGGAGCCCATCCGCGCAACAAAGAACGCTCTAGGTATGAACGTTGATGCCTATTTGGGTAAACACCTGCTGTTTGGAGAGGTTGCAGCAGAGCTACCAACGATGAAGCTTGCAGGTATTGCGGGCGGTTTTTTCCGGCTGACCAACACCGTTCAGCTAGCCATGATTGGCAGGATGTACGCCCGAGACTTCAACCCCCGATACACCAATGGATTTGCCGAGGGAAGCGGCGTATCGAACGAAAGAGGGTTATACACCGGGCTATCCGTTCTCCCCGCAAAGGGTTGGAAGCTAACAACCTATGTTGATATCTTTAAATTTCCGTGGCTGAGATACCAGGTGAATGCCCCATCGGAGGGTAGGGAGTTCATGGCTCAATCGGACGCTGTAATAGCAGAAAACTTTTCCCTCACCATAAGGTACAGGGGCAAGGAGGCACCAAAGAACCTGTCGGGCTCAACTGCACAGGTTACACCTGTAGTGGGACAAACCACGCAGAGCCTAAGGTTGCAGCTCGGCTACCTTCCCCTCGAAACGGTAAGGCTAAAAACCACACTTGAGGCATCAGCATTCAGCAACGACAGCCTTGCCACCGAGAAAGGCTACCTGGTGGCACAGGACATCAGCTTAAACCCCAAACGTTTCCCCTTAAGTGTAAATGCACGCTTCGCCGTATTCGATACCCCATCGTGGAATAGTCGCATTTACTCCTACGAAAGCGATATGCTCTACTCTTTTACAGTGCCAGCTTACTACTCAAAAGGAACCCGACTTTTTGTAATGGTCAAGTACAGCTTAAAAAATCGGTTGGATGTGTGGCTGCGGTACTCACAGACCTACTTCAGCGAGCTGGACGAGCTGGGACAGGGCGCCGACCTGGTAGAGGCTAATACCCGAAGCGAGATTAAGGCGATGGTGAGGTTTAAATTTTAGAGCTACTTGACGCTATAACCAACCAATAAAATTGCTAAATTGTTATTCCATTCCTTATTAATTCCAAACCGTAGTTTTAGTGTAGCGGCGAAGCTTGTTTTGCCCTATACCTTTCTGAAGTATTTCAATTCATGCAGCTACCAATATTTTTATCTCCAAAGTACCTATCAATCCTTTGAAGAAACCATTTTCAATAGGTTAGGTGTTTACTAAAGTAGGCTTAATTTAAGCAATAGCAAACGCTTTTTACCACAAAGGACACGGATATAAACGAAGAAAATTCATTAAAATTCCTCCGTGATTCTCCTTGCTCTCTATGGTGAGAAATACTCAACCACGGAGAACACTGAGGTACGCAGAAAAAAAAATTAAATTCCTCCGTTATTCTCCGTGCTCTCTGTGGTGAGAAATACTCAACCATGGAGAACACTGAGGTACGCAGAGAAAAAAATTTAAATCCCTCCGTGATTCTCCGTGCTCTCTGTGGTGAGAAAAAATTTAAACCCAGAGTCTTATGGCATTTTAAATTTAATACCATTTACCCCTATTGCATACATCTTGATAAACGCAAAAGAGGGGCTCATCGCCCCTCCCCTGTTTCTAACCCCTAAACCTAAAACCAAACCTAAACCTAACTCTAAAACCAAAAGCCTATGAGAAACTTTTGTTTTTAAATACACTGCAAATATAAGCCCATCAATAGCTAACGCACGTTAAAGTGCTGTTAATAATGGTTAAAGGTTGCATCAACTTTTAAATCAAAAATGACTTTCATTTTGCTGCTGTTAACTATTTTAAGGTATCCATCAGAATGTCTAATGGGTCGTACGCAAACAAACGAATTCTATAGCCTTAGATGCTTTGTCAACATTCAAACAAAGCAAATAAAAAATAACTTTGCTCCAGTAAACCACAAACCCACCGGTCAATGCACCTCAATAGCAAAATTTTAATGTTGGCCATGCTGATACCCTGCTTAACCAATAGGTGTAGCTGCAATGCCTACAGCCAGCCAGTAAAATGGTCTTTATGGGATGGCATAGCACTTGAAAACTTCTCGGCACAATCCATACAATCGGTGCAGGTTTACCGGACAGGCGGAGAACTTAACAACCCTGTTGTAGAGCTAAATAATGCCGATGAAACCCTAACCCTGGAGTTTGATGACATTACCGGCAGCTACATCCATTACGACTATACCCTTATCCATTGCGGTTGGGATTGGAAACCATCGGGTTTGCTTTTTACTGAATTTGCCGATGGTTTTGAGTTTAACACCATTGATCCTTATGGTTATTCAACGGGCACCATCCTATCCTATACCCATTACAACCTAACACTTCCAAACGAAAAGGTTAGCTTTAGAATATCCGGAAACTATATTCTGAGAGTTGTCGATAGCAACAACCACGACAGTATCGTAATCCAGCAGCGCTTTATGGTTGTTGAGCCAATTATATCAATGAACGCCATGGTTCGGTTACCTGCCAACCCGAAGCTGCAAACCACTTCGCAGCAGCTGGAGCTGGAAGTACTACACTCACCCCTTGGCAATATAGATCCCACAACCGACATTGTTACCCTCATCGCCCAGAATAACCCCACCCATCCCTCTATGCGCTGTAAGCCAACCTTTATAGACAGAGGATTTACCAGGTACACCGATCCCGATGCGCTGGTTTTTTCCGGAGGGAATGAGTTTAGGCATATCGACCTAAAATCGCTACACTACCAGGGCCAATCAATTAGTAATATAGCCATCAGGGACAACGAGTACCATGTTCAACTTGCTCCTGATGAAAGCAGAAGCATTCAGAAGTACTCGGATAATCCGGACATCAACGGCAAGTTCATTGTAAAGCGTGATGATAGCTACGATAGCGATATTGAGGCAGAGTACGTATGGGCTTACTTTACCCTTCAGGTCAACGAGGACGTCAGCGAGGATGTTTACGTATTTGGTGAGCTAAGCGGTTGGACTGTAAATAAGGGTTACAGGCTCAACTATAACGCCGTTACAAGAGCTTACGAACAGCGCATCCTGCTTAAACAGGGATACTACAACTACCAGTATGCAATGCTTGATGGAGCAACCGGTAGTTTCTATCCGTATGTTTTTGAGGGAGACTTCTCTCAAACCGAGAATATCTACTTGGTAACAGTTTACTACAGGCAACCCGGAGTAAGATACTGGCGACTTGTTGGGATTAAAACTCTAAACTCAAGGTACAGCGATAAGACAAGGTAATTAGAAGCAATATAGGCAACATCGTTTGATTTCAGCATCCAGCGGCTGTTCAAAATGAACCCTTTGAACAGGTAAAGAGTTAAGAATTCCGAACTTGTCGAGGGGTAAAGGGAGGTGGAAAGATTTTCTTTTATGTTTAATTTTACCTTGCTCCTGGTAAAATTTTCTCCTTTGCGATGCAAAGGATTGAAATTGCACCTTGGGAAAGCCGCTACTTGCATCGCCAACCACCGCCGACCCTCATCAACCCCGGGCTTACGCCCGGGACTACAAAGATTCAGCCCCTTCGGGGCTTAAAAACTCTTCTAATAAAAAAGTTCTTAATCTTGAATATTCTTATCCTTTACCCTTTATCCTTTTCTTAAGCCCCAACGGGGCGGAATAGCTAGGAAGGGGTGTAGCCCCTTGAAGTATAGAAGTAAGATGTATTAAGCCCTGAAAGGGCGAAATGAATTTGTGAGCTTGTTAAAAGCTGGATAAGTTTATTATCATGAAATCTTGGGGCTTTGCCCCAAATCCCACATACTTTTTTTGTTGCCTCACCCCTAGTTCATTTTTTAAGGTGTTCGGCGAGCTCACCGCCTGACGGCGGTTCGGTTGACACAAAAAAGTATGCAAAAAAAGTCAAGGCTGCGCCCGCCTCGCACGAAAAAGCTACGCTTGGCAGCTAAAAAATCTGAACTTGCGCCTCGCTCCGCTCAGCGCTTCGAACAGCAGATTTTTTTTAACGCCGCCTGCGCTTGTTTTTCGGCTCGCCGGACGATGCCGCTTTTTAAAACCATTTTTAAAGTTTGGTGAATCCGCCAGTAGGAGGACAAGTTCCGCCATTACCCAGACAATTTTTTTATCCTTTATCCTTTACCCTTGTCTTAAGCCCCAACGGGGCGCAATAGCTAACAAGGGGTGAAGCCCCTTGTCAGCATGGCAGCATGGTGCATAAAGCCCTGAAGGGGCGGAATATTCAACCTTATTTTTTCCGTTGCGATGCAAAGGGTCGAGGTTGCGCTTTAGAAAGTTTACTACTTGCATCGCCAACACATCCATGGCCACCATTAAACCCAGGGCTTTGCCCTGGGCTAGGCTGTTACGCCCCTTCGGGGCTTAAAAACTCTTTTAATAAAAAAGTTCTTAACCTTGAACATTCTTATTCTTTAACCTTTACCCTTGCCTTCAGCCCCAACGGGGGAAAGGTATTCATCGCGGTGCCCGGAAAGGCGGGAAACGATGAACGTTGCTGGTATTATAAAAACGGCATAAAAGCCAGACCCGCAAATGGGTCGGGGGCGGAACGTGGCGCGGGAATGCCCAAACGGCACTGTTTGAGCCACGCCGTAGGCGGGGCGAGTTGTGCCGCGTGGCAGTACCGCCCCCGGGGCACCCATCGGGTCGGGCTTTTCGGCCTTGATTTTCTTTGGTTCTTTCTTGTATCAAGACAAGAAAGAACACTTAACAAACACTTTACCAAAATTATACTCCAGGTTCATCGTTTCAAACCTATTCCGCCCCTTCAGGGCTTGTAAAAATCGTTCGCTCCATACAAGGGGCTGCGCCCCTTGCTAATTATTTCGCCCCTTCGGGGCTAAAACCACCGGACAAGTTCCGTGAGGAGGCGGAAAAGTTCTTGAATCCTTCTTGAATTTTTTTATCCTTTATCCTTTAACCTTCTTTAGAGCTTGAGGATGAAATCGTTCAGGCTTTCGTCGGTTGAGAGGTTCAGCCTTTTCCGAAGGCGGTACCTCCGCTCCTCCACGCCACGAACGGTAATGTTGAGCAGGGGGGCAATCTCCTTCGACGAGAGGTTCATCCGGATGTAGGCGCAAAGCCGTAAATCGCTTGTGGTCAGGCTCGGGTAGGCATCCTTCAGGCTTTTGAAAAAGTTCTCGTGAGCCTGGTCAAACAGCTTTTGAAAGGTTTCCCAGTCGTGCTCATTCTCGATGTTCTGGTTGATGAGCCTGGTTATACGGTCATAGTACTTGTTGGGAATGCGGTATCCCAGCTCATTCTTCATGTTTTCGAGCTCAGCGGCAAACTCCTGCAGAAGGGCATTTTTTCTGATGAGGGACATGGTGTTCATGGCCAGCTGCGAGTTCTTGTTTTCGATGTCGGCCCGTAAGCGCTCATTCTGTATTCGCATGATTACCCGCTCGTTTTCCTCGCGTTCCTTTTGAATTTTCTCCTGCTCCTGTCGTTGCTGCTGCTCAAAATGCTGCTTTATCCTTTTCTTGTATCGGTTGCGTGAAATGCCTGAAATAACCAGAATGATGCAGATGTAGAGTATTCCGGCTTTCCACGAAAGGAAAAACGGGGGTTGAATGGAGAATTTCACCATGGCTGCTGGCGTCAGAATTCCCTTGGAGTTCAACGTTCTAACCTTAAAGGTGTAATCGCCGGGGGGCAGGCGCTTGTAGCTCACCGAGGTTGATGTTTGCCAGGTGCTCCATTCGCCATCCATACCCTCAAGCGTGTACTGGAAGTAGCGTTTGGTTCCTATCACCTCGTTTGAGGCAAATGTAACCCTGATATTGTTGAATTTTGCGGGAGAAATCAGCATTCCCCTGGTCATCCTGGGCTTGATGCTGGCGCTGTCCTTTTCATTCCTCCAGAATCGCACGTCGTTGATGTTGGGGGGAAGGTTGACCTCAGGCAGCCTGTTGAGCTGAAGTATGTTGAGTATGGCAAAACCATTATCGAGGCAAACCAGCTGAAGGCTGTCGTTTAGCTGGATGATCTTCTCGTTCTCCTCAACAAGCTCCATGTTAAACATGTCGGGAATAACCCGGTAAAGCAGGTTGGCCTTGCCAAAGCGTATTTCGAAAAGCCCCCATTCGTCGTCCTTAATCAGCCAGTACTTGTCGTCGGGGAGGCTGGCAACGGCGTGAGCCTTCTCGAAACCCTGAAGCTGGGCGTTGAGCTCGCCGAAGGGCTCGAACCGCTCATTCAGGTCGTTCCACCTCAAAAATCCCGAACCCGTTGGAATTACAATTCTATTTTCGATTTTGTAGATGCGGTTGGTTTGAAAATTCAGGCCATGCTCCTGGCCAATGTTCTCGATGCTGATGATGCTGTCAACATTGCTGTTGGTTTGCAGCCGGTTTACCCCCACAATGGAATGCCCCACCCAGATATTCTGCTGAAAGTCAACCTGAAGAAATCGGCTGGGCGATGAGAATCCCTGAAGGATTTTGTTCTGTTCCCACCTCCCATTGTTATTTCGGTAGGTTACCAGGTTGTTGTAGGTGCTTTGGATGAGCAAATCCTTTTCCTTGCTGAATTTTTCGAGGTTGTACCCGCCGCTTACAAAGCCTATCTTCTCCAGCTTGTCGTTTTCAAGCAGGTAGGTGCCGTCGTTTAGCCCGCAGTAAAGCTTCCCGTCAATCAGCTTAATAAACCAAACCTGGCCCTGCGAACCGGTAACCAGCGTTTTGCCGGTGAGCATGTTTTCGCTGGAGAAGGAGTAGCGGAATATTCCCTGATTGGTTCCCAGGTAGAGGTATGAGCCAACCAGAACGCCGGAGTAGCACGAGAATTTATCGGTGTCGTCAATGTGGATGCTCACGGGTGAGTTGAAAGCCACATAGCTTATACCCTTATCCTTACCAACCCAGATGTTGCCCATTTTATCCTTCTCGAGCGAAAGAATGGTGCTGTTCTGCAGATGCTTGGAGTCCAGCTGGTAAACCAGCTGCCCGTTGTGATCCAGAACCAGCACGCCCTTTAGAATGGTGCCAATGCAATAGTAATGTTGGGTTTCAACAGCGGTGTTCAGGTTGTAGGTTTTGAGTTCGGCATCCACGGCAGTGTGCCAGGGTTCAAAGGAGAACCCGTTGAACCTGTAAATGCCCATGGAGTTGGTGCAAAATAGGATGTCGTTTTGATGGGTAAGGGCAGCCTTAATTTCGGTATCTGCAAATATCTCGCTGCCTTCCAACAGCTTAAGACCATTTTCGGTAATGCGGTATAACCCGCCACCAATTCGCTGTGTGAAAAGTTCATCGTTTGCCTTAATAAGCAGAAGTATCGGAAAATCAAGAGGAACGGAGGAAACCTCCCGTCCATCGTAAACGTAAAGTGAGCCGAAACTCTGAAAATATATTTTCCCGTGGTGCTTGGCTATCCGCCAGTACTCCTGATTTTTAAGGTTGTTGCTTACCGTGGTTGACAGGCAATGGTAAATGGTTGGCTTTCCGTTGACAATATCGAAGTAGCCGAATTCATCGAGCAAGCCGACGTAAACCCTGCTGCTATCGTAGAGCACGGCACGAATAATGGATTTCCCGGGAACTGGCTTAAGCAGCCATTCGGCACCATCGTAACAGAGTAAACCGTGGTTATTGCCCGTAAAAACGGCAGATATACCTCCTAGGCTTACCGACCAGTTTTGGTTGGCAGCCCTATACTCCTTTTTATCGTAGTTGGTTATGTGTAGGGCCGATTGCCCCTGTAGCCGATTTAAGCTGAATGCAAATACTACAAAAAGAATAATATGAAGATGGATTGCCGGAAATTTTACCTCGAAGCGCATACGTTTGAAATTGGATCGTAACAAAGTTAGAACTTATTACCTAAAAGCAAAGCATACGCTGAAAATTCAGAGGGTAATTTTTAAGGGCTAACTTATCCGTAGAGTTCAATTTTATGCTGCTGACAGTATTGAAAGGGGCTGAATTTTCCCCAAAACTCCCTGCCGCCTTTGTGGGGTTGGATAATTTGTTATATTTTTACAGGTTGAACAAAAATGAAGATTATAGATGAGTACTAAGGAGCAAACGCTGGAGAACGACGAGAAATTTATGGATGAAGCCATTGAGCTGGCAATCAAGGGGGTGATGTCCGATGAGGGTGGGCCGTTTGGGGCAATAGTGGTTAAGGATGGCAGGATTGTTGGCAAAGGCAACAACCATGTAACCTCCACCAACGATCCTACCGCCCATGCCGAGGTTATGGCGATAAGGGATGCCTGCCGGACACTTAACACCTTTCAGCTGAACGGGTGCGTGCTTTACACCTCGTGCGAGCCTTGTCCGATGTGTCTTGGAGCGATTTACTGGGCTCGTCTCGATAAGGTGTTCTACTCGGCCAACCGCCATATTGCCTCGTACCATGGTTTCGACGATAGCTTCATTTACAACGAGGTTAACCTTTCGTTCGATAAACGACGCATTCCCTTTATCAACATTAGCCCCGAAAAGGGGTTGGTTCCCTTCAGGGAGTGGGAAAAGAAGGATGATAAGATTAAGTACTAACCCGTTAGCCCATTTTGTTCCGGCAGCAGGTTGGGGTTGTATAAATGCACCATTATGAGTGGCAGGCAATGTTAGGGCTGTCGAAAAAAGGTAACACAGGTGTTTCCCTGGTGCTCTCGAGTGGTGGAGCCAGAGGGTTAGCACACATTGGGGTTATTGAGGAGTTACTTACCCGGGACTTTTGTATCAACTCGGTGGTTGGCTCATCAATGGGTGCCTTGGTGGCTGGTTTGTACGCCTCGGGAGGGCTTGAGAATTTTAAGAACTGGGCTGTTGGACTCAGTAAACTTGAGATGCTCTCGCTTGTTGATTTTACCCTAACCTCCAGGGGTATCATAAAGGGTGAAAAGGTTTTCAACCAGATGCAAAAGCTGGGGTTAATTCCCGACATCAACATAGAGGACCTGCCTATCCCTTTTGCTGCCGTAGCGGTTGACATCATTAATGGCAAGGAGGTGGTGTTCCGTAGCGGTAGTTTACTTAAGGCTATTCGCGCTTCAATTGCAATTCCTAGTGTTTTCACTCCGGTAGCACATGAAGATGGGCTGCTGATTGATGGAGGCGTTCTTTCGCCTCTTCCCCTCCAGCATGCAACTCGGAGTAAGCACGACTTGCTGGTTGCCGTTGATGTGAACTCGTTTACTCCGTATGGCAAGCCTATAGCTAGGATCAGAAGGAGAATGGAGCAGGTTGACAAGCCTAAGCTGTTAAAGAAGTGGGACGCATTCAACCGTCAGCATAAGCAACCCATGTCCGGGAAGGCTACGCAAAAAGGGGTTGGCTACCTGCAGCTACTTACCCGCTCGTCGCTGCTAATGCAGGCCAAGTTAACCCAATATGCCGTGGGTGAATCCACACCCGACATACTGGTGCCTATTTCGAAGGATGTTTCCACAGCTTATGAGTTTTACAGGGCCAACGAGCTCATAGGGTTCGGACGGCAAAGGTGCGCCGAGGTGCTCGATGGGAAGGGGTTATAGTAAGCGTTGCCTAACCACCTCGTAGAGCACTACCCCGGTAGCCACCGAAACGTTTAGCGATTCAATTTTCCCGAATATGGGTATTCTCACCAGCTCATCGGCAAGCTTGATAATATCGGGGCTAATGCCGGTATCCTCTGAACCCGCTACTATGGCAACTGCCCCCGTAAGGTTAGCCTCAAAGGGAGATTTTTGGGCTTTTTCGGTAGCAGCGATAACTTTAAAACCATGTTGTTTCAGCAGGTTAATGGTTATTTTTAGGCTGCCTACCCGGCATACCGGGATATGATTCAGCGCACCAGCCGAGGTTTTTAGGGCATCGCTACCCATGCTTGCAGCACCCTTTGCTGGCACTACAATTGCATCCACTCCTGCACATTCGGCAGTTCGGGCAATTGCGCCAAAATTCCGAACATCGGTTACCCCGTCGAGCATAAGAATAAATGGTTTTATCTCCCTTTCAAGCAGCTTGGGAAGGATATGCTCAAGGTTCTGAAACTCTACGGGCGACGAGAAGGCCACAACCCCCTGGTGATTTTTATCCTTAAACTTGTCGAACGCTTCAAGCGGGACGTACTGGACAGGAACATTCCTTTGCTTTAGCAGCACCATCAGCTCCGACACCAGGCTGCCGCTCAACCCCTGCTTTACAACTACCCTGCTTATTTTCATTCCCGATTCCAGAGCTTCCATCACCGGACGAATACCGTAGATTGGGCTGTCTTTTTGATTATCCATAGCTGCCAGTGTTAAAGTGCATTTCGTTTCAACTTCAGCTCCTCCAGCTTTAGGGAGAGCTCCTCCCAGCGCTGCATGTAATCAAGAAGCTGCCTTTTTTTATTTTCGTAGCCTGCAAAAAAGTCGGAATCCGACAGGTTTATGCTGTGTGAGTCCGGTTCGGCCAGTTTGCGGTTAATATCATCAATCTCATTCTCCATGGCCGATATTTTGCTTTCAACCTGCTTCAGGCTATTTTCCATGTTTCGTATTTCGCGATCAAGTTCCCTGCGCTCCGACCATAGCCTTTTAAGATCCGATCCATTGCCGGAGCTGGTAGTTTGAGCATCAACCCGAGCTTTGTGCTCCAGTTGTTTCAGGCTTTCCAACTTCTTACGTTGGAGGAAATCGTAGATTCCCCCAATGTGCTCACGCACAGCACCATCGGAAAACTCATAAACCTTGCCTACAAGTCCATCCAGAAAATCTCTGTCGTGTGAAACCAGTATTGCCGTTCCATCATACTGCATCAGGGCCGATTTGAGCACCTCCTTCGAGTGCATGTCAAGGTGGTTGGTTGGCTCGTCGAGGACAAGCAGGTTGTAGGGTTGGAGCATCAACTTAGCCAGGGCCAGGCGATTACGCTCACCACCGGAAAGGACGCTGACTTTTTTATCTACATCATCACCCCTGAAAAGGAAAGCGCCAAGAATATCGCGCATCCTGGTTCGGATGTCCCCAACCGCAACCCTGTCAATGGTTTCGAGAACGGTGAGGGAGCCGTCGAGCAGCTCATCCTGATTCTGGGCAAAGTAGCCAATGGCTACATTATGGCCTATTCTAAGTGAGCCCTCATGGCTAAGCTCGCCAGTTATTATTCGGCTCATGGTAGTTTTTCCCTCCCCATTTCTACCAACAAAAGCCACCTTTTGCCCGCGCTCGATAGTGAAGTTCACCCCGCCAAAAATTTTTTTGGAACCAAAGCTTTTTGCCACATCTTTTGCCTCACAAACCACATCGCCCGAGCGGGGAGCAGAGGGGAAGCGGATGTTTACCGAAGCAGTATTATCCTCATCAACCTCAATAATCTCCATCCTTTCGAGCATTTTGATGCGCGACTGAACCTGAACGGACTTGGTGGCCTTGTAGCGAAAACGCTCAATAAAATCATTGGTATCTTCAATTACCTTTTGTTGATTCCGGTAAGCGGCCATTTGCTGCTCACGCCTTAGCCTGTGAAGCTCTACATATTGGGAGTAGGGAACTTTATAGTCGTACAGCTTGCCAAGTGAAAGCTCAACGGTTCGTTGCGTTACATTGTCAAGGAAAGCCCTGTCGTGCGAAATGAGCAGCAGCGATCCCTGGTAGTCCTTAAGGTAGTCCTCCAGCCATTGAATAGACTCAATATCAAGATGGTTGGTGGGTTCATCGAGCAGGAGAACCTGTGGTTTGCGAAGTAGAATTTTGGCAAGCTCGACCCGCATTCTCCATCCACCGCTAAACTCGCCGGTTGTCCTGTCGAAATCGCTACGCCTAAATCCTAACCCAAGTAACGTTTGCTCGGCTTTAGCATTGGCCGTTCCGCCATCCAGCAGGTTAAACCTGTCGGTTAGTTCAGACAAGCGGTTTATCAGCTGCAGGTAGCCGGCAGACTCGTAATCGTTTCTTCCCGAGAGTTCCTCACCTATTTTGTCGATGCTCCTACTCAGCTCGAGGGTTTCGGAAAATGCCATAAGGGTTTCGTCCATAACGCTTCTGCCCGATGGCAATGCCATTTGCTGGGGGAGGTATCCAATGCTAACGCTGCCTGGCATCGAAACGCGTCCTGAGGTTGGCTGCATTTCGCCTGCAATAATCTTTAGTAGGGTAGTTTTTCCTGCGCCGTTTCGGCCAACCAACCCAACCCGTTCGCCCTCGTTAAGCTGAAAGCTGATTTCCTTGAAAAGTTCAAAACCTCCGAAGCTGAGGGTTAGCTGGTTTACTGATATCATCTGAGACTACTCGAAAAGTTATTGGCTGCAAAGATACTAATTTCGCTTCACCCTGCCATCAATGGCATTATTGTGCCATCCAGACCGTGAAGCTGTGGATGTGCAGTTGTGATGATGTTGATGGAGGAGGAGTGATTGCGTTAACCACAACCATTGTGGGTTAGTCGGCCAGTAGGTCACGTATCACCACCGAAGCAATAAAGCACCCAAAAACAGCAGGCATGTAAGAGATTGTGCCAACAGTAGTTTTCTTATTTGGTTCACCCACACATGGTCTTGTGGCGTTTTCGGGCGTTTCCTCAGGGGAGTAAACCACCTTAAATCCCTTACGGATACCCAACCTGTGGAGCCGTTTGCGAAGAATTCGGGCAAGCGGGCAGCTGTGGGTTTCCGAAATATCGGCAATGGAAACCATGGTTGGATCAAGTTTTCCACCGCTACCCATTGAGCTTACAAGGCGGTGTCCATACTCCAGGGCGTCGCGAATCAGGAATATTTTAGGTGAGAGGGTGTCAATGGCATCCACCACGTAGCTGTAGGGCTGATTGATGATGTCCTTCATCTCATCGTCGCGCAGGTACTTAGGCACCACCGTGAGCTTAATATCAGGGTTTATATCCAGCAGGCGTTTTCCCATGTATTCTGCTTTGGGCAGGCCAACCGTGCTGTTCAGGGCAACCAGCTGCCTGTTGATGTTGGTAGGGTGGATGGTATCGCCATCGGCTATTGTAAGCTGCCCAACTCCGGCGCGACAAATCATTTCGGCAGCATAGGCGCCAACACCGCCAAGCCCAACCACCAGCACATGCGCCCGGCTTAGCTTCTGCAGCTTAGCAGCTCCAAGCAGGAGTTCGGTTCGCTCAATCCATTCCATTGCTGTAAGTTGGTAGAGTGCTCATAAAGTTGCTACATTTCCTCGGGTGTGAGGCAAGGGGTGTTTTAGCCGGGTAATTTTACATGGCAATTAGCCATTAAACCCGAAAAACGTATTCAGGTTATTCTCAACTTGCAGGGTAAGCTCATCAACTGAGGTGTCGAGGATATCTGCAGCGGCGGAGTATATCTCCCCAATAGGCATTTCGGAGGTATCGGTTTCTAAAAACAGCCTGTTTTTGGGGATAACGGTAAGCGATTCGGCCAGCTCGGGCGATGGGTCAACCAGAATTGACCCAAAAGAGAGGTAGTAGTTCCTGTCAACCAGCTGCCTGGCAAGATCTGCCTTGCCCCTGAATCCATGAATGGCCTTTGTGAGCTGTTTGAGGTCGGGTGCAGAAAGGGTTTCAACCAGCTCGCTCCATGCCCTAACACAGTGAATGACTAAAGGCTTTGAAATGCTAGCTGCTGCTATTGCTTGCTCCCGAAGGTATTTTGCCTGCAGGGTTAAACTTCCACCGCGGAGCCGATCAAGCCCAACCTCGCCGATACCTATCACGTTGGAGTGTCGTATAAGCTCATGGAACTTGGCCAGTAAATCCTCCATGTTGTTGCTATCGGTTTGCCATGGATGAACACCAACCGTAACCATGCTTAGCGATTCAATATTATCAACTTCTTCTACGTTGAGCGAAACAATCCGTACTTCGCCTTCCTTTTGGCTTGTGAGGTGGGTATGAAAGTTTATGAGCGGCATTCTGCTTACAGGATAAATGTTGTTTACGGTTGAAGTGTATGCGGGTTGAAACTTAAATATCTATCTTGACTCGTAAATTTCAACAATTTTCAGTATGGTCTCGGTGGCCTTCACCATGCTTTCAACCGGGACATACTCGTGTTTTCCATGAAAGTTTTCACCGCCTGCAAACAGGTTTGGGCAAGGGAGTCCCATGTAGGAAAGCCTGGCACCATCGGTTCCACCGCGTATGGGTCGAACCTTAGGCTTAATACCAACTTTTTCCATTGCCTCAATGGCGGTCTGCACCACGTGGTAAACAGGTTCCACCTTTTCGCGCATGTTGTAGTACTGGTCGTTAATCTCAAGGGTAACCGTTTGGTCGCCGTACTTACTGTTAAGGTACCGGGTAACACGCTCCATGTATGCCTTGCGTCTTTCAAACTTCCTCATGTCATGATCGCGGATGATGTACTGAAATGAAGCTTTCTCAACGGTTCCCTCAATTTTGGTGATATGGTAGAAACCATCGTAGCCCTCGGTGTGCTCGGGGCTCTCGTGGGGCGGTAACATGCTGTTGAACTCCTGGGCAATAAGAATGGCGTTAAGCATTTTATCCTTAGCATAGCCCGGATGTATATTCCGGCCCTGAATGGTAATCTTGGCACTGGCAGCGTTGAAGTTCTCAAACTCCAGCTCTCCAACAGCACCACCATCAAGCGTATAGGCATAGTCGGCGCCGAAACGTTTCACATCGAAGTGGTCAACCCCCCGACCAACCTCCTCGTCAACCGTGAAGCCAATACGAATTTTACCATGTCGTAAAGTTGGATTGCCGGTGATGTACTCAACGGCCGTCATGATTTCAGCTATTCCGGCCTTATCGTCGGCTCCAAGCAGGGTTGTGCCATCGGTAACTATAAGTGTTTGCCCAGTATACTCCTTGAGCTCGGGGAACTCCCTGGCCGATAGAATAACCCCCTTTTCTGCATTCAGGGTAATGTCGGAGCCATCGTAGCTCTCAACAAAGCGTGGCTTGACATTTTTCCCGGGCATATCGGGCGAGGTATCAACATGTGCCAGAAAGCCTATAACAGGAACTTTCTTTGTTGAATTGGCAGGAATGGTGCCCATAACGTAGCCAAACTCGTCGATTGTCGCATCGGATACGCCCAGCTCCTTTAACTCCTTCACCAGCAAATTTGATAGAACCAGCTGCTTTTCAGTGCTTGGAAACCGATCGGATACCGTATCGTCGCTTTGCGTATCAATAGCTACGTACCTTAAAAAACGGTCTATCAGGGACTGCTTATTTATCATGGCTTGAGTATGTTAAAAAGCAAATTTGTTTTTTAGAAAAATAATGACGTCTTAGAAAAAATAGCCTTTAAATTTAGGTTCTTTGGGACAACTATGCATAAAAAAATGAAAATAATTTACTCGTTTATGCTAGTAGGTTGATAAATAGAAGGTTATAGCCATGCTGGAAGTTGATAGTAGTTAAAAAACAAAGCGGCTCATGTTAAGCCATGGCCGCTCTGTAGTTTTGTATCTTGTTGTTCCGGCTACTTCGATTTATCGGGTGCTGGTGGAATTGGTGGCAGCTCCTTAAAGTCCTTCAACTTATCAAGTGCAACCTCAATGGCCTTATTCAGCTGGGTATCAACGCCCATGTACTCCTGGTAGGGGTCGTTGTCAACCACAATATCGGGGTCAACACCATGTCCCTCGATAATCCACTCGCTAGCATCGCTGCTAAAGCTTGCAAATTCCGGTTTACGCAGGTCGGCGCCGTCAACAAATGGAAGTGAGCCGGAAATACCAACAACTCCACCCCAGGTTCGAACCCCAATAACCGGGCCGAGTTTCAGCTTTTTAAATCCGTATGGGAATAAATCGCCATCGGAAGCTGAGTAGCGGTCGATGAGCAGCACCTTAGGCCCAACATGTGTTTCGGATGGGATGGGCGAGGCGTAGCTTATACCCCGCCGCATGGTTTGCCGGTAGGCAACACGGCTAAGACGTTCAAGAATCATGGGCGAAACATTACCTCCGCCGTTACCCCTGTCGTCAATAATCAGCGCTTTCTTGGTTAGCTGGGGGTAGAAGTACTTTACAAACTCGTTAAGCCCCTCAACGCCCATGTCGGGAATGTGGATGTAGCCAACCTGGCCATTGGTGGCCTCGGATACCTTGCGAATATTGTTCTGAACCCAGCTGTAGTAGTACAGGTTGGCCTCGTTTGCCACGGGAACAACCAACACCTTCCGGCTTCCGTTCAACTCGGGTTTGCTGTTCACCGTCAGCTCAACCGTTTTATCGGCCTTGTCAATCAGTTTTGCGTAGATGTCGGGGGTATTCTTCAGGTCGGCTCCGTCAACTGCCAGAATGTAGTCGCCTGTTTTAACATTAACGCCGATATCGGCCAGGGGCGAACGAAGGGACTTGTCCCAGCTGGCACCCTCAAGAATTCTATCTATTTTGAAGTACCCGCTGGCATCCTTGCTCACTTTGGCGCCAAGCAACCCGGTATTGGTGCGCTCGGGCTCAGGTTTTACCCCGCTATTTACATAGGCATGGCCAATGCTCAGCTCCCCAATCATCTCGCCAATGATGTAGGTTAAGTCGTTGCGATGGTTTACATATGGAACCAGCACGGCATACTTATCGTGTATGGCTTTCCAATCCAGCCCGTGCATGTTTTCAACGTAGAAGAAATCGCGCATCTGACGCCAGCTCTCGTCGAAAATCTGCTTCCACTCCTGACGGTAGTCAACCCACACCTTCATGCTGTTGAGGCTTATGGTTTTCTCCATATTCACCTTCGAAGAGGGTAAATCGATAACGCTGTACTTTCCGGCCTTGGATACCAGCATCTTTTTTCCATTGGCCGATATGGCAAACTGAAGCGATTCGCCCAGGTCGGTTTCGGTTTTCTTCTTTAAGTCATATACCCTCGCCACCTGCGAACCCCTGCCCGAACCGTAGTAGCTGTAGTAAACCTTCCCGTCAATACATGCGGCAACTCTGTAGTTTGCAGCATCAATAGGGAGTGATACGGTTCGGTCAACTATCCCGTCTATATCAATTTGAACAGGTTTTACCGTGGGTTGCGCTTCGGTAGCCTTTTTATCGTCGGCATTTTTTTTCTTTGCATCGGTAACCGGTTTTGGCTCAATCTTCACCTCGTTGTTTTCGGGAGCAAAGGGTGAGGGTGTGTTCTTTGAGAGCATGACCATGAAAATTTTGCTCATGTCGGTGTAGGCGTGGTTCCATTCCGTGGAGCTATATATTGGGTTGAAGTCCCTGTCCGAAACAAAAAGGAGGTAAAGCCCATCGTTGGAGAAGACAGGATTGGTTGAGGTGTACCAGTTGCCCGTAACGTTGTAGGTTGAAGCCGTTTCGGTGTTATAGAGGAACACCACGCTGAAGCGATTTTCATCCTCGGTGGAGTAGGCTACCCATTTGCTGTCGGGCGACCACGAGTAGCTGTATATTGAGCCATATTTCCCCTTAGCAAGTTGGCTAACTGCCTTGGTTTCAACATCAACGCACTGCAACCTTGAGAGCCTGTCGGTGAAAAGAATTTTTTTGCTATCGGGCGACCACTCAATGTTGAATATGTAGTTATTGGTGTTGGTTGTAAGCTGCACCGGAGCCGAGGCTCCATCCTGTGCCTGGAGATAGATTTCGTACTCACCGCTTTTATCGGAGATGTAGGCAATATACTTTCCGTCGGGCGACCAAGCTGCATTGCGGTCGTGGGCGTCGGAGCTTTGAGTAAGGTTGCGGGTTATTCCGCTCTCGGCGGGAAGTGTGAACACATCACCTCTGGCCGAGAATACCACGCGCTCGCCGTTTGGCGACAAATCCATGCTGCGAATGCTCTTGCCGGCATCCACCAGCTCGCTGCGGCTGTAAAGCTGATCGTCGGCAATAGTCACGTCAATCTTATTGGCTGCCAGGGAACTGGCATCAAGGGAGTAAAGGTATCCCCCCTTTTCAAAAACGATGGTGTTGCCTGAGAATGACGGAAATTTGATATCGTAGTCGGTAAAGTTGGTTACCTTTTTGGTCTCTTGGGTTTTGAGGTCGTAGCAGAACAGGTTCATGGTTCTGTCCCTGTCGGAGAGGAAGAAAATTTTACCGCCAATCCACATGGGGAAAATCTCCTGGGTGTTGGTGTTGGTGATGTTGGTGATTTGCTTGGTATCGAAATCAAAAATTCGGATATCGTCGGCCATTCCACCTTTGTAGTACTTCCATGTTCGGAATTCGCGAAAAACCCAGTTAAAGGCAAGCTGTTTTCCGTCGGGCGAGTAGGAGCAGAATCCCCCTCCGGTGAGGGGTAGCTCACTGGACAAACCGCCATCAATGGGAACCATGAATAGCGAACCGACAAAATCGTTGTAGGATTGTTTTCGGGAACGGTACACAATGTTTTTACCGTCGGGTGTCCATGTCATTACGATGTTGTTGGGGCCCATACGGTCTGAAATGTCATCACGCGAAAGGGTTGCCGTATAAGTAAGCCTTTTAGGTGTTCCACCTTCGGCAGGAATGGTAAATACCTCGGTGTTACCATCGTACTGCCCGGTGAAAGCAATTGTTTTTCCATCGGGCGAGAAACGTGCAAACATCTCGTAGCCAATGTGGCTGGTTAGCTTGCGAGCCACACCGCCATTGAGTGGCACAGTATATAAATCACCCGCATAGGTGAACACCACCTGATTTCCGTGGACTGCCGGAAAACGCATTAACCTGGCCTCCTGGGCACCTGCTAATCCAACGGACAGCAAACCCAAAAGAAGCATCATGCTGCAAACTTTTTTCATCTTGAAATTATTTTAGTTGAAGTTATGGTTGTGTTCCTGTAATTACTCATGTTCGATAGGGGAATGATTGTTTGGTTTAATCAGCTCATCTCAAAGCCTTGATAGTATGACTAACTAACGTCGGGCAGTGCGAAACCTTTAAATTTAGAAATGTAAATCTCTCAGCAGGAATTACTTTACAAGTACCTAAAATTTTTGCAGATTTCAAAACCCTAAAGCAAAATGTTTTCATGCACTGCTTGTCCCTGTGAAAATGACGTAAAACCTGCTACTTTTGTTGCATCATAAATACTAGGTGATGAGGCATATCGGTTATTTTCTTTTAGCAGCAACCGCAGCGTTGGCATTGCCGAGCAGTAGTAATGCCGTTGGTTTGAAAAATTGCCATTCAGGCAATGGGTCTGCAGAAAAAAAAATACAGGAGACATGGGCTGATTCGGTTTTGTCATCGCTTACGCTGAGGGAGCGAATAGGCCAGCTATTTATGGTGGCTGCATACTCCAACCGCGACGACATGCATGTTAGGGAAATTGCCGATTTGGTTAGGAAGGATGGAGTTGGCGGGTTGATTTTTTTTCAGGGAGGGCCGGTAAGGCAGGCCAATCTTACCAACTACTACCAGTCATTAGCCGAGGTGCCGCTACTTGTGGGCATGGATGCTGAATGGGGGCTTGGCATGCGGCTCGATAGCACCTTCTCCTATCCCCGCCAGATGATGCTTGGGGCTGCTCAGGATTCCGCTTTGGTTTACGAAATGGCTGCCGATATTGCCCGGCAGCTGAAACGAATGGGTGTTCACATCAACTTTGCACCGGTTGTTGATATCAACAGCAATCCACAAAATCCGGTTATCAATACCCGTTCGTTTGGAGAAAACGTTAACCTGGTTAGCCGCTATGGCAAAGCCTACGTGTCCGGATTACAGGATAATGGGGTTATGGCATGTGCCAAGCATTTCCCTGGGCATGGAGATACCTTTGAAGATTCACACTTTTCCCTGCCAAAGGTTCCTCACAGCAAGCAGCAGCTCGACTCAGTTGAACTTTACCCATTCAAACAGCTTATCAGCTACGGAGTACAAAGCATTATGGTTGGGCACCTAAGGGTACCCGCTATGGAGAATGACACCTTACTGGCCTCCAGCCTATCACCTGCCATTATTTCCGGTAACCTTATTTCCGAAATGGGATTTAAGGGGCTGATCTTCACCGACGCCCTGAACATGAAGGGGGTAGCCGATTACTTTAGCCCTGAGGATATTAACCTGAAAGCCCTGCTGGCCGGTAACGATGTGCTGCTTTTTCCATCCGAGGTGAGCCGGTCAATTGATAAAATTGAGAAGATGGTGCGTAGAGGACAGATACCCGAGGAAGTCATCAACATCAAATGCCGAAAAGTTCTTATGGCAAAGTACGCTGCGGGACTTAGCAGCTACAAACCCATTGAGGTACTAAATCTTTACAGCGATCTCAACAGGGTGTCCTCGGAGGTTATACGTAGGAAAATCATAAGCCTTGCGCTAACAGTGGTTCATAATAACAATAGCTTTATCCCTGTAAAAAGGCTCGATACGCTCAGGATTGCCTACCTGGAGATAGGGTGTAACCGGGGTGATGCATTTAGGGAACAGCTGGAGCTTTACACCGCAATTCATACCTTTAGTATCGATCCTTCTTCGCCTGCCGAAGAGTTCGATTCGCTGCTGAACATACTCGAGCCATACAACCTGGTAATAGCCGGCTACCATGCTACTGATAGCCGATTTTCTATGAACTACGGAGTAACTAACCAGGCTGCTAATTTTCTCTTCGATTTGGCCTTCAGCAGGGCAGTTGTCCTCGACATATTTGGAAGCCCATATGCCATTTCAAAATTCTATAATCCCGAATCATTTCGTGCCATTATTGTTTCGTATGACAACTCGTTTGATGCTCAGAATCTTTCAGCCCAGTTGATTTTTGGAGGCCGGTTTGCTACTGGGAGGCTGCCTGTTACCGCAAGTGCCTGGTATCCTGCCGGATATGGAGTAACAACTATCAACCCCATTCGCTTAGGTTACGCCTTGCCTGAGGAGGTAGGCATAAACTCACTGCTGCTTAAGGAGGTTGACTCCTTGGCCAATTCAGCTATCGAGCTTGCTGTTGCCCCGGGAATGCAAATTCTGGCAGCTAAGGATGGCGTGGTGTTCTACCATAAAAGTTTTGGAAAGCCCACCTATCTTTCCAGCGATTCGGTTGATGTTCGTATGCTCTACGATGTGGCATCGGTAACCAAGGTGGTGGCAACAGTTCCATCGGTCATGAGGCTCTACGACGAGCAGGCACTTGAACTTGATAATAACCTCGGAGCCTACCTCGATTTAAAGGAATTCCCCGACAAGTCAGCAATAAGGCTATCCGACCTGCTCAGGCATCAGTCGGGACTTAAATCATGGATACCTTTCAACCTGAAAACCCTTACCACAATGATTCCCAATATACCACTATGGCAGGAGAAGCTTAGCACCGATTATCCGTTTCAGCTTGGGAGCAAGCAATTTTTCAGCCGCTACACAGTACCAAATCCGGTTTTTTACTGCGATAAGGAATCGAGGGATTTTCCAAACCGCTGTGCCGAAGGACTATACTCTGCCTACTTCATGGCCGATACCATTTTTAGCGCCATTAACCGCTCAGAACTCTCCCAACCCGGCAAGTACGTTTATAGCGACTTAGGGTTTATGTACCTGCAGCGGGTGGTTGAGGGCATAACCCAGACGGGTATTGACCGATACTGCGAGGATAAATTCTACAGCCGGTTGGGAATGAGCTACACGCTCTTCAAGCCTTTAACCCGTTTTGACCGGGACAGAATTGTTCCAACGGAGGTGGATTTGATTTTCCGACGTCAGCTGGTATGGGGCGATGTGCACGATCCGGCAGCAGCCATGCTGGGCGGGGTATCGGGACATGCCGGCATCTTCTCCACTGCCAATGACCTGGCTAAGCTAATGCAGATGTTCCTGCAGGACGGAACTTATGGGGGTGAACGCTTTTTCCGTCCGGGCACTGTGGCGCAATTCACCACAGCCCCAATTGAGGGCAACAGCAGCGATAATAGACGCTCTCTTGGATTTGACAAACCCGCATCAGAGGGTCCATCACCAGCCGGAAGTTTGGCCTCTTCACAAGGTTTTGGACACACCGGATTTACCGGAACAACCGTCTGGGCTGATCCGGAGAATGGGTTGGTTTATATTTTCCTTTCGAACAGGGTTTACCCCGATGCTTCGAATACCAAGTTGGCCGAAATGAATATCCGCACCAGAATTCACGATGTTTTTTACAGGGCTATTGGGGTAGCAAAATGAGGGGTAGCCAACTCACAATCTGAAAAATGAAAGATTGCGAAGCATGGTGTACGCTCAAAGTAGCCCCTTAAATTATCTGTTCTTTATGGAATAATAAATGACTAAAAAGAAAAGACGCCTGTTTAAGCGTCTTTTCTCCATTTCAAGTACTAGCTGTTGCTATTTTTGTGCCTCTTCGGATGTCATAACAACCTCAACCACATTGTTTTGGTTGAATAGCTTCTGTGCAAAGTCCTTTAGACTCTCCACGCTGGTTGATTTCACCACGTTGAGGTATTCCGTATTAAAATCAACGCCATCCTCATACTTCATCCTAATGGCATCGGACCAGTAGCTGTTTTCTCTTTGGTTTTGCTCGTACTCCTTCATCAGGAATTCCTTTGTTTTATTAAGGTCGTCGGGAGTAGGGCCATTCTGCTTAATCTTTTCAATTTCGGCATACACAATTCCAATGAGCTTATCGCGAAGCTTGGGATCGGTGTCAAACTGGATGCCGGCAGTAAATGACTGGGTTGGAAAGTTATCAATGCTGATATTTACGCCTACGCCGTAGGTGCCGCCTTCCTTTTCACGAATTTCTTCAAGGTAGCGTGTGCGAAGAATAGAGGTAAGGTATTCGGCCATCACATGGTTTTTGAGGTTATACTCGGCATTACCAGTAAATCCTACAAACACTGATGATTTAGCAGTTTGCATGGGTTTGGTGAAGTAGTTTTGCACCTTTCCCTTGGGCGGTCTAACACCGTTGTCCCTGGGAATATCCTTTCGCTTAACTACAGGTAGTGCACCAAGATACTTGGCTGTGAGCGCTTTAGCTTCATCCACGTTGATGTTGCCGGTAAAAATAAAGGTGAAATCGGAAGCATCGGCAAACCGGTCGCGGTAGAAGCTGTAGCACTTGTTGAAATCAACCTTACTCAGAAAATCAGTATTTATCGGCATAACCCTAGGGTTATGGTTAGCCATGGCAGTGTTAACACTATCACGGAAAGCCATTCTGGGATCGGCAGCGGCATTTGCAAAAAATGCCTTTAGCCTGTCTAAATACGTGTTGAAGTTCTCCTGGTCCTGACGGGGAGCCGTCATGTAAAGGTAAACCAGCTGGAGCATGGTTTCAAAATCCTTTGGAGATGCGCTTCCCTGAAATCCTTCGAAATCCTCTCCAAATACCGGGTTAACGCGAACCATTTTACCTGCAAGCAGTTTTTCGAGGTCAACGCTCGAAAACTCACCCACGCCAGCATTTACAACCATATCGGTAGCCAGGGTAGCAGATGGTAGCGTTGCTAAATCGGCCAGCGACAAGCCTCCCTTGCTGAAGGCATCCAGCTTAACCTCGTCTTCTTTGAAGTCGGTAGGTTTAAGAATTACTTTAACTCCGTTGGAGAGCGTAAGCTCCGTGGTGCCAAAGATGTTTTTGTCGTTTACCTTCTTTATTTGACCTGGAGTAGGAATGCTTTCAACCAGAGGTTTCATCACCACGTTATCAACGTATGCCTGCAACGTCTCGGATTTTACCTCTTTAACAGCAGCCAGAATGGCCTCCTCGCTTGGCAGCTGAATATCATCCTTTTTCGGTGCCATAAGGGTTAACGCAACATTCTTATCGGTAACCATACTGGCAATGTAGGCGTTGATCTCTTCAAGGGTAATGGTAGGAACAAGCCCGTTTGCAAGCATGAATTCAAATTCAATGCCCGGCATGGGCTCCCCTTCCAGAAAGTTGTTAATAGCCTCCCAAACATACTTCTGATTCTTCTGCTTATCCTTTTCCTTCAGCTCGTTTTCTAACCCGCGCATGTAGTCCGATTTAGCCCTGTCGAACTCGGTAGCCGTGAAACCAAACTGCTTAACCCGTTCAGCCTCGCGTATTAATCCCTTAATGCCATCAATCATGGCGTCGTTACGTAGAGCAGCATAGAACATCAGGGCGCTTTTGGTCCGAACCATGTTCCCCATATCGGAAGCGGCAAAAACAAAGGGAGGGTTAGGTTTCTGGGTAATTTCATTCAGCCGGGCAGAAATCATGGAAGTTGCCAGCTTTTGGATCATTTGCTCCCGAACGTAGCCAAGATTTTTTTCGTTTTTGGGAACTGCCTGATGCTTGTAGTAAACGGTGAGGATGGTGTTGCGGGCTTCGGGGTCGGACGCAATGCCTATTAACGGCTCGTCGTTATCGGGTAACTCGAAGAAAGGTCTAACGTCCGGATTCTCCCGTTTGGGTATGTCGGCAAACAGCGTTTTGATTTTCTGCTCAACCTGGTCAACATCAACATCGCCAACAATGACGATGGATTGTAAATCGGGACGGTACCATTTGTGGTAGTAGTTTTTAATTTCCTCATGCTTAAAGTTATTGATGACGTTGATATCGCCAATAACATCGCGCTCGGCGTATTTCGATCCCTTGTAAATCACCGGCATCACCTGTTTATACATCCTTCGTTCGGCATTACGTCCAGTGCGCCACTCCTCGCGGATAACTCCACGTTCAGCTTCAATTTCATCGGGTTCAAGCGAGATGAATCCTGACCAGTCGTGCAGCACCAGAAGGGCGCTGTCAATTATTCCCTCGCGGTTGGTAGGAACATCGGACAGGTAGTAAACGGTTTCGTCAAGCGAGGTAAAGGCGTTGATGTTGAAGCCAAACTTAACGCCAACCGTTTCAAAGTAGTTGATTATACCCTTACCCGGAAAATGCTTGGTGCCGTTGAAAGCCATGTGCTCCAGAAAATGTGCCAGACCGTTCTGGTTATCCTCCTCAAGTATTGCACCTACATTCTGGGCAATAAAAAATTCTGCGCGCTGTTGGGGTTCGGTGTTCTTCCTAATGTAGTAGGTTAGGCCGTTCTCCAGCTGGCCAAACCGAACATTCCTGTCAAGAGGAATGGGGGTGTTCCAATTCACCTGATCCTGAGCCCCAGCGCTAAAACCTAGTAGAATACCCAGGGCGCATAGATAAAATCGTGTTTTTTTCATTACCGGATGTTTAAGTTAATTTTTTGTTATTAGTAAAAATTTATATCAAAGGTAGCCAAATTTTATGTTACATAAACTAAACGTTCACTTTTTAACATATTTTGAAACTTTATAGCTGGATTAAGCCCTGGCTCAATAAGTATTTTTCTAAAGTGTTCATTTTGCCCGGTTTCTCTGGCCTGGTTTATATATGCAAAATCCCAACAATCAGGATCATCCTTATGCTTTCCAATGGACTTTTATCTTGTATTTGCCAACCTGTTCAAATGCCTGTTTCCTATGCCAACAATTAAAATTTCTGCAGCTGAATATCAAGGCAACATTTGTTTGAATAACTTTCC
>Ga0209201_1000778_pt1 | contig 41312 bp, 28 predicted proteins | sample AD_UKC055_MetaG_FD_184411 | JGI IMG/M metagenome (GOLD analysis project Ga0209201, IMG submission 184411) | Active sludge microbial communities of municipal wastewater-treating anaerobic digesters from USA - AD_UKC055_MetaG (SPAdes) (version 2) | ecosystem: Engineered > Bioreactor > Anaerobic >... | reverse complement strand
CCGCCCCCACCCACACGAAGATGGAACAAGAAATGGAACCAGAAAAAGACCACAAATCACCGACCAACTGCTATCCCTGCAAGGAGTGGGAAGCCTACGGCGACGGCACCGGCAAGTGGGTGCATTATCCTGAAGGCACAGAACCCATCCAATGTGATGGCGATGAAACCGATTATGCCTGTAAAGAATGCGACGACAAGGGAGAAGTACGAAATAAAGAGAATGGCACCGACTGTTCAACAAGCTCCATCAACGCGGGATGCTGCAAGGATGGCGTATGTACAACAGGACGCCCTCTTACTGATTGGGCGGATTTACAAGCGTGTCCCAAGTTGATTACACGGCCAGATTATACGCCCGGCCACACAACACCTGCTTGCAGCGTGCCAGACAACTTACAACCGATTGTCGGCAACGACCCCGATCATCCGGGTGGCTTTGATTTTACAGATTGTTGTATTGAACATGATGTAAATTACAGAACTTGCCAGATGCCCAAGAATGAATGCGACGATGTGCTTGAAGCCTGCTTAGGTGATGTGTGTAATGCTGCGCCGTGGTGGGATCGTATGAATTGTAGGTTCTATGCCGACGCATATGTTTTGGGAGTGCGGCTTGGTGGGGGCGACGCATATCATGACGCACAGGTCGAAGGATGCTACTGTTGTGATTGATATATGCGGGTGTAATCTTGGAGAATGAAATGAAAATACTAGTAATTTTGCTGATCGTCAGTTTTGCTTGGTTATCACTTGCTCAGGATATGGTTCAGCCTCTTTCTGTGCCCTGGAAAAGAATAATCGTTGATGCCGCTGTCTGGCCTCGAAGCGTTGTATTAGCTTCGTCGGCTGACAACCATATCTGGCTTGCAATCAATTGGAAGTCAACGGCACGGAATGCAAGAGTTAATAAATGGACTATTCACGACGTCGCAAATGACGGCTCTATTTCGCAGATTGCGGATAAATCCCAAGCATTTGGAAGCGCTTTTCCGTCAAATATATCGTCGCCACTTACGGATATCGAAGAAATATCCGCTATTGCAGGATCCTCTAACGGCAGTTTGACCATGATCGGCCTCGGTCGTAATTATCGGCCCCAGATTATAAATTTAAGTCGAAACGGTCAGATCATTTCGAGCGCGGATTTAGAGTCCCAAATAGAAAATCAAGTGGATAATACAAATAGTGTCCAAACGGTGAGTACGCCGTGGTATCCATCTGCATTGTTTGTCGAAGGTATTCTTCCTGTCCCGGGTGGTAATACTCTAATTTTCGGAAGCATAAAGAAGGAGGTGGCGAATATCGATAACATCAACAACGAAGACGGCTGGATGATGATGGTGGATGAAGACTGCAAACGCATATGGGCCCGTGAATACGATTTTGGAACCAACGAGGCAATAGGCTCTGCAACGCTATTGGATAATGGGGAAATCATTGTATCATTGGCGCTGGGAAAAGAGCCGCGTTTGGATATCATGGGGGGGGCCTCGCAAATATGTATACTTAAATGTACCTATACTGGGGATATAATAAACAAAATATCGATGCAGGGTCGCAAAGCAACTGTTCTAAATCTCAAGGGAGGGAATATCGCTGTGCTCTACGATAGGGCACAGGGCTTCGACATAGATACATGGATCGAAGTACGTAACGCAGAACTTGCTATTTTGTCTGAAAAGCGCATAGAAAACGCCCGGCAACAGACCACGTCAAGCGGTATTGTCCCCACGTTAACAAAATTCAATGCTGCCAGATTGGAGTCCGGCGATATATTGACAACCGGCTGGTTGCTTAAAGATGTGCGAGAAAGCGAAAGGATCTGGGACTTTGCAATGATAATCAATCGGTATAATGAGAATGGTGATAAATGTGGACATTTAGAATACGCCCCGGGCTTCCCACTGCGGCCAGTTCAGATTGCTAGCGTGCATAATTGGGCATGCTTGTCATGGATTACCGGGATAGCAGACCCTGATACTCCTGAAAAAGATCGCCAGGAGGTAAACATCATAAGAGTTGATATGCACGATGGAGGCGAAGATAAGAACTGAATCTTATAATAAATGGGGCGACTTGCCCTAACTCATAACGTGAAGGAATCTGGAAACAACCTGACAAAATATTCGCCTTGCGTTCGGGACACAAAGACATGAACAAGCGCCTCAGAATCGTCACGTTTGTTCTTCTGGCATTGGTTGGTCTCCCGACCGTCTATTTCATGGCAAAAAGCATCTCTCGCGCCCAAGGCACATCGCTTCGAATCGAGGCTCCGTTTTCCGATGTTGTCTTGTACTTGTCTGGTGCGTTCCAAACCGATTTAACCAAGCTTGGGTTCCATGGTTCCGTGCGCGGTGTCCCATTTCTTTCAATAGGAGAAATGTACTACGTCGAAGTCTACGACTGGGTTCCCGGGAAAGAATTATCTTTTCAAGCGCGGATGGGCCAGATTGGGAACGAATACAACACTTTTCTAATCCGGCGCATATCACCAGAAGAAACAGATGTTTTCGTCAACAAGTTTGCAGAACTTCTTTTCCTGTTCACCTCCTGTCACGGCACCGAACATAAGATGCTGGATGCAATTAAAACGGGAGTCGCGGAACAGAATGGCACTCTCAAGATCTTGAGCCGTCCGCATATTGGGCTGAAGGATTATGCCTGAAAGAGTTGCTTTCACAAATCCAACACATGGGAACCGATCAGAATTGTCCCTGAATATCATAGGAGACACAATATGCACACATTTACGATTATTTTCCCTTTTCTTTTGGTAGTATCGAGTTGCTTTGCAGAATATCCACAAGACATTCTGTCTGTTAGTCAGGCATCCAATTCATACGAAGAGTCAATACTTGCGGACATACATCTTGCCACCGCGATTGTGACCAATACATCTGCCCCGTTCTACCATCGAGCTCTTGCCATGTCTAACATAACAAATCATCCATATCAGAACGAAGAGCTTTTGCGAGTTCTGGCGAGTGATGCTGATCTCGACATCCGTATAATGGCGGCGGAGGCCTTGGAGGAAGTCGATCCAGACACAGCCAAATGGGCAGCCAAACAGATCATTGAAGCGTTATCTGGTGCCGCTTCGGGCCCCACCGTCAGGCATTCACCGGGCCTTCGTTCCGCTGTATTGCTGGCACGTCTAGGCGATCCCTCTGGATTTCAATATGTCGTTGAACAACTCTTTAATGCCAATTGGCCGAGCGACCAGTATATGGCGCTGGTAAGTCTTTCTGAGTTTGGCCGTTTCCCTGAACTGCAACCTCGCGAAATATTCATCAAATACATAGAGAAGGTTCTTCCTCTGTTACAGGTTGAAGAGCAGAGAAAACGCACCGAACGGCATCTGACCGAAGCCTTCAATGGTCTTTACAAACTTCGGGCTGTGGATGCGCTGCCCCGAATGAAACAGTGGGAACCCGCCTTAACTCCCCAGTCGCTGTGGAGCCTGCAATACTACATACGGGGTCTGGAACAAATGGGGCCAGAGATAACACTGTGAAGGATCAGCCGTAGAGAGAAGGAGAAGAGGGCAGTTTTAGGAGAGGAAATAGAGAAAGGGTTGCGTATTTCAATATTTATCAAGCATGACCTTTGGCCCTTCACATCCTCATCCACACCGACCATCCCCACGCCCCGATTCTGACTTGCCCCATCACCGGAACCCTGCAACCTGGAAACAACCCATGACCCCGCACCGCCCATGGCCGCTATTCGTCCTGTCACTCGCCCTCTGGACCGGAACCTCCTCCGCCCAGACTTGGACCACCGTCTGGACGCCCGGCTCCGCCCCCGCCCCCACCCACACGAAGATGGAACAAGAAATGGAACCAGAAAAAGACCACCACTCTGAAACTAACTGCTACCCATGCAAGGAGTGGGAAGCCTATGGCGACGGCGGGGGAAAGTGGGTAGATTATCCGGACGGTACCGAATGCGATGCCGGCGATGACAAACCCGGCAAATGTTGTGATGGCATATGCGTGGAAGTTCCGCCCAAAGGGACCGACCCATGCGAATGGGCAATAGGAAATGATGATTTCCGCAAAAAACATCCACGCCAATTCCATCCGGTTTTCGGACCCGAAGGTTTCATCGTCTGTATTTTCGAGGAAACTTATCCCTGCGTCCCCCCAGACAATATTCCACAAGCTTGGAAAAATGCTGGCATCGACAAATGCGTCCAACGACACGAGCAATACCACAAAGACCATTCACCCATCCAATGCCCTCCCTGCGGCACCGGCATCGGCGACTTTGCGGATGCCGAAACTCAAAGGAAGGAAGAATGCTGCGCTTATTATGACACGCTCCTATGCCTGAACGATCTGTTGAATGCGGCTTCTGACAACCATAAGGCGACGATCCAAAAAGCAATAGATGATGCCACAGACAAGATGCTCCACGAATACCATTGTTGGGGCGGAATAGACGATCAAGGGATACAATACGAAAGGGTACAAATGCCATGCAATTGAAACACTACTGCTACTATTCACTAGTGGCGGTTTTCTTGGCCACCTCCATCGCTTCTGCCGAAATCCTCATCATACACGGGCGGCTACTTCCGGAAACCGACAGCCGGAGGGGAGAGCAGCTTAAACCAATATCGAGGGGCTATGTAAGATATGAAATCATCGAAATCGGCCGTGGCAAGCTTGACTCGGCAATCTCCAATACGAGCAAGAACGAAAACGGGCAGGTTATCTCCACCAACGCCATACCAATTAGTTTCCTTCTTCGCACGGCGCAGGGGCCTTTGCCCCCCGACGCCATTCTGATTCTGGACAATGGGTTCTGGGAGCAGTTCGTGCCGCAACATTCCTATCGGGTGTTGGGCGAAGAATCCTGGCGGGGCATCCTGCCCTATTCTCCCGAGGCGTGGAAGGCCATCCTTGAAAAGAGCAACGTGGAATTGGCGGAAGTCCCGCCGGCCGACCGACTCACTCGCGACGAAATATATGCGGTGCTGGCAAAATCTCTTGCGGAGAGGGGCATAACGGAGCAAGACATCTATATCTGGTTCCTGCGGCGAATCCCATTTCAGTGGGTTGTCAATGCCTGCTTCCTCAAAGACGGCCAGCTTTACGATTACACCGTGACGGTTAACGATCGTGGAAATATACTCATCGATTACGAGCCAAAGCCCAACCGTTATTACCACGACGGCGAAGGAGTCGCCGCCTTTTTTTCTCGCGAACGTCCCGATTTTAAGCCTTTACGAAGGCATGAACAACCCGAGTAAACCGGCCAAGTCAAAGGTGTGCAGCACGTCCCGATTCTGACTTGCTCTATCACCGGAACCCTGCAAACTGGAAACAACCCATGATCCCGCACCGCCCATGGCCGCTATTCGCCCTGTCACTCGCCCTCTGGACCGGAGTCTCCTCCGCCCAGACGTGGACCACGGTCTGGACACTCGACTCCGCCCCCGCCACAAAAGTGATCGTCAAGGCTGGCAACCACAAATCACCAACCAACTGCTAACCCTGCAAAGAGTGGGAAGACTACGGCGACGGGAGAGGAAAGTGGGTAGATTATCCTGAAGGCACAGAACCCATCCCATGTGATGGGGATGATACCGATTATACCTGCAAGGAATGCGATGGAAAAGGTGGCGTACAGAACAAACGAGAATACACGGCATGCGGTTCATGTCATTGCTGTGAAGGTGGCGAGTGCATCCATTATCCCGACAATTGCCCATCGCCATCGCCATCGCCAACGGTCTCATTCACGAAAGACGGCCCTTGTCCATGCACAGATCCGTTTGCTCTGGGCTGCACCGCACCGGCCAGTTACCCAATACCTATGCCCGATGTAACAATATGTCGCCAGAACTGCATTTGGATACCCGTCGTAAATTCCATAACTTTGGAGTATTTTGAAGGATCATGCCCCGGTCGGTGTAAGCAAACCATCCACTCGATCAACAATGTCAATCAAGGCAACTACTGTGCCATTTCGAATGCCATCCAGGCGCGCATCGATGATATAAACCCAGGAGCGGCTCCATCGCCCGGGATACCTCAACCTGCTGACTTTTGTTTCGAGGAGTGTATTCAGGCTCACGAAAATGTTCATATTGACCAACTTGAAACAGAATGGGACATGTTCTGGGATATGATTCTAGACGATCTTTCGCGAGTCTCTGCTCCGTTTGATTGCGAAACGACTCGCACAGAAAGCCAGGCAAGAGCTGCCATGCTTCATGATGTAGCGGCCATCATGTTGAAATATTATCGGAATTTTCTTACTGCATGGGGCATCCCGGATCGCGGCGAAGCGGACGCATACCAGGCCGAAGCGGCCTGTCTTCAGGATCTCGCTAATCAAATCCAACAACTGGCGGCCACAAACGGCTGGAGTTGCCCATGATCCAATACGGAGAACGAATATGAAATCACTAATGCTCTCTGGTGTGCTGATGCTGGCCATTTCTTTTTCATGCTTGGGTATGGACTTGTCCGGCATTTCTGATAATAATGGGGTATTGACAATCAATATTGATCCCGCCATCACCGGGGATGAATATGTTGCCGCATCTGTTGCCACCAACACAACGGCAAGCACCATCGTACGCGTATTCAGTATTGAAACCCTGGGAGAGAATCCAGGACCGCATGCCGACGTCTTGCTCACGGCATCCCGCGATCCGGATTTTGCGATCCGCATCGCTGCCGCCAAGGCCCTTGTCGGATGTGATCCAGACGCGGCGGTAAGAACAGCTAAGGGGATTGTTCAACAACTATCAACTGCTCAGCCTGCTTTCCAAGGTGATTACCTGTACGGACTGGAGGCCGCAGCACTACTGGCAAAACTCAATGATCCCTCTGGATTTGAATTTGTGGCAAACCGGCTTGAACATGCGGATTTCAGCGCGGAAAAGGTTATGGCCCTGGCATATTTGCCCGATTTTCAAGTTGTAAATAAGGCCTCTGCCACAGAAGCCATCCTAACCTTTATTGAGACAACAGTGTCATTGCTTGAGCAATCCAACGCGGCAGAAAAACACGAAGCTGAAATACTTCTCCCAAAGGCATTCAATGCACTTTATCGCCTGCAAGCCATTGAAGCGATTCCTCGGCTCAAAGCCATCATTCCGCTGCTGAATGAGCATCTGCAAAACAATATCCAATATTATATTCAGAAGTTGGAGGCGCTGTCTATCGAACCACTTGACCTCAATGAGCCGAGAAAGGAAGGGGTCATAGATTGATATTATCGGCTCCTACCGCCTCGCCCTCACCATCCCCGCCACCTGGCCCGCCGGACGCATCAACGAATCCTTACGCATCCACACCGACCATCCCCACGCCCCGATGCTGACTTGCTCCATCACCGGAACCCTGCAAACTGGAGACAACCCATGATCCCGCATCGCCCATGGCCGCTATTATTCCTGACACTCGCCCTCTGGACAGGGGCCTCCTCCGCCCAGACTTGGACCACCGTCTGGACGCCCGGCTCCGCCCCCGCCCCCACCCACACGAAGATGGAACAAGAAATGGAACCAGAAAAAGACCACAAATCACCGACCAACTGCTATCCCTGCAAGGAGTGGGAAGCCTACGGCGACGGCACCGGCAAGTGGGTTCTCTATCCTCGTGGTACCACACCGAATAGATGCGCCGGCGACACCACGGACTACACCTGCAAGGAATGCGACGGCAAGGGAGAAGTGGGAAGTAAAAAGGATGGTACCCAAGAACTAGGAAAGGCGCCTTCTGGCGCGAACTGGAAGTGTTGTGGGGGACAGCCCATAGATCCCAACTGGTATGACTGTTGCAACGGAAAGCCCCGGCATTTATACACTGAGAAATGTTGTTGTGATAAAGAAGTGTACGATCCAACAAAACAGGGATGCTGCAAGACTGAGAATACAACCCCAAGTCAGCTGTGTAGACTCACTAACAACCCGGAAGAAGATGCCGATCCCTGTTCTTCGTTTGAGCCCCGATCTTCATTAACGGTGGGTCATGTCATCTGCTATAATGGGCAACCGTATGCTTGCACCTTTCCGCAGAATTATCCACAAGGCTGGCCCGCATCCGTCATGGATACTTGCATAACACGACATGAAGAAACACACAAAAGTGACCCCCGCAGGACGAAATGCTACAAATGTACGACTTATGCTGCCGGCGCGCCCCCCAGCAATCACGATGCCTCAGAATGCGATGCACATAAAGAGGAACTGGAATGCGCCCAAGGATATCCAGATGACATTCCCGGTATCAAAGAATATATAGAAAGCATTGAGATAGGTATTTCTAAGTACTGCCGGTAAATCTATTTCATCAACACCAGTAAAAGGCCTGAATCTAATGAAAACATCTTTCTTACTCATCACCTTTTCGGCGCTGTACTGCATTGTCACTACGGGGCAGGAGATAAAGTCGGAAATCGGCATAAAAGACATCTCTAAGCCTCACTCTGAATTATCTGTGGCACGCGGCAAACTGGTTTCTTTTAAAATCCAAGAAAACCCCAGACTCTTTTCGTATGCGATCTACGATCTGTTGTCCATAAATCGAGGTCCGTTGAATGGCAATACCGTTATGGCACATTTTTATGCCTCCACCCTCCAAGAACCCTTGCCGGAAGATGCCATACTCATTCTACATACACTCCACTATAATGACATTCAGAACACACGCACCTATTGCGCCGCCGGATTGGAAGCATGGCGGGGCGTTCTGCCATTCTCAGAGGAAAAATGGAGCGAAATATGTGAGACGCCATCCTCAGTTCTTGGTCAATCATCTCCCGAAGACCGCCTCCCACTGGACCGCGCAATCCAAATTGCGAGCCAAGCGGCGAGGCGTCATTATGAACAAGACGGCCTCTCTGTCCAACAAACCCAATTGGATGACAAGGCATTGCGAAACAACTTTTCATGGGTGATTCCTATCGCAGTGACTGTCCTTGATAGAAAGCACATGGGCATTTACTGGCGAATCATCGCCCTTGTTAAAATTTCCGACACAGGCGTCCTTCTCGATTATTACCCTGGGCGAGAAGCTGAAGAAGTGTACGAGGATGGAGCATCCACAGACGAAAAACTCGCTTTGCTCAATAAATATACAATCGAACCGGCAGAGGCCAAAGGGCTCACCGCACATAAGGTGATCTGCAAAAATGCTTCTTTTTCCATTCCTGAAATCAATCTGGAAGACAACTATGACGCTGTGTCCGAATGGGGTCTCATGGAGGAGGAAGTGTCTCCCCTGGCCCAAAACTGCCCTTATATCCAATGGGTTCGTTCGTTGGATCCCGAAAAAGACTTTGTGCTTTTTATCGGAATTCTTGATGGGCCAGAGTCTCCTTGGCAATATTTGGACGCCGCCACGGCAAGGAACGGTATTCGAATTGGCTATTCATTGCAGAAAAGCAGCGTAGTCCCATAAGAATAAATAGGGACATCAATGTGGGATGCGGCAAGGATGGCGGATGTTCAACAGGGCGGCCCTTGACAGATTGCGCGCATAGGCATAATTGCTCAAAACTGATTGGCGATCGCAATACCAGCCCATTTGTCCCGCATCATCCTTGCCGCGCACGCTCAACGCAAGCGTGGCGAATTACAAGCAAAATGGATCAGCGATTTAGGCAACGGCAAGAAAAGCTTCATGAGCGGTTGCTCCTTGTAAGATTTGACGGGGGATAGAGTTGATAAAGTTCTGAAGCGCTCGTATGGCCTGGACCGAGACACGACGGAAGTCAGTCCCCTTCGGGTACCAGCGGCGAACATGCCGATTGGCGTTTTCAACGGAGCCCTTTTCCCAAGCGGCATAGGCATGGGTGTAATAGACTTTCAAACAGGCATTGATCTTGGAAAAGAGGGTCTCGATCTGGCGAGCGTCGAGGAACTCGCAACCATTGTCCGTCGTGATGGAAAGGACCTTCTTCATCTGTCCGCTGCGGATTAGGTAACGCAAGGCCCGCAAGACTTCGAGCTGGCTGATGCGACGTAATTTGACAATGAGATAGAAGCGGGTCTTGCGTTCGATCAGGACCAGTAGGCCGCCTTTGCCATGAACGCCGGAGACCATGGTATCCATCTCCCAATGACCGAATTCGTCGCGGAGGGAAAGGTCAGGCCGGTCTTCAATGGACAGGTGGTACGGTTTTTTCCAGGCTCGCCGGACAGTCACGCATCGTTTAGTTCGCCGCTTGGGATGGTAGGGCGTTTCGCCGTGAAGAATCCCGATATCGCCATGATTAATATGGGCATAGATGGTGCTGAGGGCGGGGACAAAAGGCAGCCCTTCGGCGAGCAGCTCCTTGCGTGCATGGGCCGGAGATTTTCGTTCGTTTTTGATTTTGATGGCCAAAAGACTCGCGATGAGGTTCGTGATGCGCATGCCCCGGCCCTTATTCTGAGCTCCGGCACGAATGTGGTCTTGGGCGATATGTTCCGAGTACTCCCAGTACTCCTTGTCCTGATGCAGAACCGGTTGAGCGATGCGGCCGCGGAGGATCTCCCTGTGTAACGTGCTGTACGGCAGACCGATCCGGCTGGCCAGTTCGCGGAGAGAAAGACGTTTATAGGCCGGCTGTCGAAGGTTCTGATTGTAGATCATGGCGATCTGCTCGCGATCCTTGAACGTCAAATGCTGGCCGGGGACGTGGTGGAGGGTGTATGGTCTAGTCATTGGGAGTTCCTTTCCTTTTGTCGGTTGGTTTTGTGTTCACTTGACATATAGGGATTGGACTCCCTTTTTTCGCGCCAAAATTTTGCCGCCCCCCTAGGGGGGCGCCTCGGCTCTTTGGCCAGGGCTTGGGCACCGTCAGGCGCCCCTGTTCAGACCATGGCCGGACTGATCCATCTCTTTGTGGAATTATCCGGACAATACCGCCACCCTTCAAATGATTGACGCCTACGATCCTGAAACTGAATTCCTCGTGCTATTCGATACCGACGAAGGCAATACCCGAACTATCCGCATCAGAACGCCTGAAGGTGGTCGAAATCCAAAGGGCCTCTGGTTTTTTGAGATGTTGAGGCGTATTCAGGAAGAGCCTGAATCGGTGCCAGATGATCTCCCGGCTTGGTTCTGGGGAGCCTTGGACAGACTGGATAAGATGAAGAAACAAAACGAGTGATTGAAGAATAGAGCCACATCCTCGGAAAAGAAAAACGATTACTTTTGGGCGTGCTTTTTCGGAGAAAGAGATCGAGCAGCCACGTCAGGGAGGGCGTTATGGGGTGAGGGATTGGGTGAGGATGGCGAGGGCGCGGTCAATTTGGTCGGCGTTGACGACGAGGGGGGGGACGAAGCGCAGGACGTGTTCACCCGTGGCGATGCAGAGGAGTCCGTTTTCGCGGGCTTTGGCTTCGTAGGGTTTGGCGGGGGCGTTGAGTTCCAAGCCAATCATGAGCCCTTTGCCGCGCACAGCGGTGATGAGGGGATTGGTGGTGGCAAGGCGGCGCAGGCCATCCATCAGGCGCGCGCCCATTTGGTTGGCGTTGGCGAGCAGGTTTTCTTTTTCGATGGTTTCAAGGGTGGCGAGGGCCACCGCACTGGCGAGCGGGGTGCCCCCGAAGGTGCTGGCGTGATTGCCGGGTTGGAAGACATTGGAAAGTTCCGGGGTGACGGCGGCAGCGCCAATCGGGAAGCCGCTGCCCAGCGCCTTGGCCATGGAGATGCCATCGGGGCGGATGCCGAAATGTTGATAGCCAAACCATTGGCCGGTGCGGCCGATACCGGTTTGGACTTCATCGAAGAACAGCAGCAGGTTTTTGGCGGTGCACAGCTCGCGCAGGCCAGTCAGGAATTCGGGGGTGGCGGGCAGGATGCCGCCTTCGCCTTGAATGGCCTCGCAGAGGACCGCGACGGTGGCGGGGGTGATGGCGGCACGGACGGAGTCGAGGTTATTGAACTCGGCATAGACAAACCCGGGCACGAGGGGAGCAAACCCATTTTGATATTTGGTCTGGCCGGTGGCGGTCATGGTGGCGAGGGTTCGGCCATGAAAGGAGTTTTTCATCGTGATGATTTCGTGGCGGCCGGTGGCGGAGCCCCACTTGCGGGCGAGCTTGATGAGGCATTCGTTGGCTTCGGCGCCGGAGTTGCAAAAGAACACCTTGCCGCCCAGTGAAAGTTGCGAGATTTTTTGGGCGAGGCGCGGTTGCAGCTCGTTGTAGAAAAGGTTGGAGCAGTGGATCAGTTTGCCGGCTTGGTCGGCGAGGGCGGCGCGGATGGCCGGGTGGCAGTGGCCAGTGTTGCAGACGGCAATGCCGGCGGTGAAATCGAGGTATTCCTTGCCGGCGCTATCCCAGACGTTGACGCCGGCGCCGCGCACAAGGGTCAGGCCCGGCGCGTAGGTGGGCATCACGTAGTTGGCAAACAGTTCCGCGGGGCTAGAGTGCATCGTTGACGATCTCCGTGCCGACACCTTTGTCGGTGAACAGTTCGAGGAGGAGGGAGTGGGGGAGGGCGGCATCAATGATGTGCGTTTTACGCACGCCGGCCTTGAGGGCCTTGAGCGCGCCGCTGATTTTCGGCAGCATGCCGCCGCCGATAATGCCGCGCTCAATCAGGCTTTCGATTTCCGACAGGTTGAGGGTGCTCATGAGGGAGGCGCGATCCTTGGGGTCGGCCAAGAGGCCGGGGACGTCGGAAAGAAAAACCAATTTGCGCGCTTGGAGCCGTTCGGCCAGGCCGGCGGCGGCGGCATCGGCATTGATGTTATAGACCTGCCGGTTGGCATCCGCGCCGAGCGGGGTGATGACGGGGGTGAGGTCGGCTTCGAGGAAGGCTTTGACGGGTTCGATGTCCACTTGCAAGATTTCGCCGACGAGCCCCCAGTTGAACTTTTCGCCGGTGCTGGGATCGGTGACGGTGTGCTGGCGGACGGAAATGATGTCCTCGCCATGGATGCCGCGGGCTTTGCAGCCGAGCGAGTTGAGCGCGGCGACCAACTCCGGATTCACCTCGCGGTTGAGCACTTGCTCTACGATTTCCATGGTTTGCGGGTCGGTGACGCGCAGGCCCTTGACGAACGTGGCGGTGAGGCCCTGTTCCTTCATCCGCGCATTGATGGCCTTGCCGCCGCCGTGAACAATCACGGGGCGCAAGCCCACGCAGCTCATGAAGGCGATATCCTTGAGGATGTCGCGCACCACGTCGGGGTTATCCATGGAGGAACCGCCGAATTTCACCACGACGGTTTCGCCGCGGAACCGCTGGATGTGCGGCAGGGCTTCGATGAGGACATTCGCTTTTTGGATGGCGTCTTTCATGGGTAATTATTTGTTGATCCTAACATACTCTTCGGTGCAATCGCACGAATAAACCGTGGCAGCGTGGCGACCCAGGTGCAGATCAATCGTGATGGCAAACTCTTTTTGGGCCACGACGCGCGAGAGCTGCTCGATGGACGCGCCGGCCTTGAGGCCATTCCGCACGGCCAGCAGGCGGTTGTAGCGAATTTCCACCTTGGATTCATCCACCTTGGCGGCGGAGTAGCCCAGCGCATCCATCAGCCGCCCCCAGTTGGGGTAGGTGCCCACCCACGAGGTTTTCACCAGGAACGAATTGGCCACCGAGCGCACAGCGGCTTCGGCATCGGCGACGCTCCGCGCGCCCTGCACCGTGACCGTGACGAACTTTTGCGCGCCTTCGCCGTCGCGCACCATTTCCATGGCGAGGCGGAAGGTGACGCCTTCGAGCGCGGCCACAAAAGCGGGCCAATCGGGGTGGCCCGGCTTGAGGAGCGCGTTGCCGGCGCAGCCGTTGGCCAGCAGCAGGACGGTATCGTTGGTGCTTTGGTCGCCATCCACGGAAATCCGGTTGAAAGAGCGGTCCACGGCGGCTTTCAACGCGCGTTGCAGCGCGCGCCGGTCCACGTGGGCATCGGTCAGCAGAAACGCCAGCATGGTGGCCATGCAGGGCTGGATCATGCCGGCGCCCTTGGCGATGCCCGTCAACCGGCAGGCGCGGCCATTCACCTTGAACGGTACAGTGAAGCGCTTGGGCCGGGTATCGGTGGTCATGATGCCGGCGGCCGCGGCCTCGCCGCCGGTGGGGGCGAGGGATTGCGCCAGTTTTTCGATGCCGGGCACGATGAGGTCCATGCGCAGCGGCACGCCGATGCGGCCGGTGGAGCACACCAGAAAATGTTTGGCGGGAATCCGGAATTGCTTGGCGGCGTGGGCGGCCATGGCTTCGGCATCGCGCAGCCCCTGCTTGCCGGTGCAGGCGTTGGCTTGACCGCTATTGACCACGATTCCCCGTGCCACGCCAACCTTGGCTACGCGCGCGGCATCCAGCCGGACGGTTGCGGAGCGCACTTGGTTGGTGGTGAAGGTGCCGGCCAGCGTGGCCGGCTGGTCGGAATAGAACATGGCCATGTCGGGCTTGCCGCTCTTTTTGAGGCCAGCCACGATTCCGGCGGCGCGGAAGCCGGCCGGCAGCGTGGCGGCGGCGCTGAATTTCAAGGAAGTTGTTTTCATTGGGGGACCACCTTTCATAAGAAAAACCCCGGACAAGGTGCCCGGGGTTGAATCGTCCAGCGGAAACGACTTAGCGTTTCGAGAACTGGAAGCGGCGCCGGGCGCCGGGCTGGCCGGGCTTCTTGCGCTCTTTCATGCGCGGGTCGCGGGTGAGGAAGCCGGCCTTTTTCAGGGCGGGGCGGAAGTTGTCGTCCGCCTGAATCAACGCGCGGGCGATGCCGTGGCGCAGGGCACCGGCCTGGCCGGGCACACCGCCGCCTTCGCACAGCGCAATGACATCATATTTGCCGACGCCTTCCACCACCTTGAACGGCGCTTCGACAATCAGGCGCAGGTCGGTTGTGGGGAAATATTCTTCGAACTTGCGGCCGTTGACCGTGATGGAGCCGGAGCCCTTGGTCAGGCGGACGCGGGCGATGGCCGTTTTGCGGCGACCGGTGGCGATGGATTCGATTTCAACGTTTTTCGTGGCCATGTTGCGTCTCCGAAATTAGCCGATGGGCTGGGGGTTTTGGGGCAGGTGCGGGTGCTCGGCGCCCGGGTACAGCTTGAGGCGCTTGATCAACTGGCGGCTCAGCTTGTTTTTGGGCAGCATGCCGCGGACGGCGTGCCAGAGGATATAGTTGGGGTTCTTGGCGCGGACGGTGCCGGCGCTGGTTTCGGTGTAGCCGCTTTGGAAGCCGGTATATTTGGCGTACACCTTCTGGTCTTCCTTGCGGGCGCCGCTCAGGCCCACCTTGGCGGAATTGATCACCACTACAAAATCGCCCATGTCCACGTGGGGGGTATAGTCGGGCTTGTGGCGGCCACGGAGCAGCCGGGCAATTTCCACGGCCAAGCGGCCGGCGGGCTTGTCGGTGGCATCAATCAGATGCCACGCGCGCTTTATTTCAGATTCTTTCGGCAATGTCGTCTTCATAATCCTTCAATATCCAAACAATGAGCGGCGAACAGTAGCGCGACTGGCGCGCGACTGTCAACGCGGTTCTTTCCATGTTGCAATGTGAAACAACCCCGTGCCGGAGGGATCGGATTATCCGACGACAGAGGACTCTTTGCACCACGTTGCCGGCGGAAATCCGCCCGCAGCCGCACCACCGGTTACCGCCGGCAGCCAGCCCGCTGCGCAAAAGAAACAGGCGCGCACCGTCGCACACTTGGCCGGTTCTGTCAATTCTTCCGCAATATTTTTTTTGTGTTAAGGGAAAAAAGGGTGGCCATGGGGGCTCCCGGCGGGGTAAAATGTTTTATTGGAGTGTGATTATGAAATGGATGCAATCTTGCCGCCGGCTGCTGGGCTGGGGCCTCGGACTGGGGATGGTACTGGGGGGGCTAACGGCGGCGGGGGGGCAAACCACGGTGGTGGCATGGGACAGCGCGACCAATAGCGTGTATTCCGGTGGCAACTGGTCCGACGGCCAAAATGGCGGGACTGGCTTTGCGGCGTGGGAGATTGCCATCGCGGGCGGAAATTACCGTGGTTCCTATTCCGGAAATCCGGAGCAGAAGGGGGTGGGAGGGATGAACTCGCCCGCGTGGGGGCTCTATTGCCACTCTTTCGGTAATTCCGTGACGGCCCGCCGCCCGTTCAGCCAAGACATGGTCGTGGGCGATACGTTGAGCTTCCAGTGGGGGTTCAATTTGGGTTCCGGGGGAACCGGCAGCAAGGGGTTCACGATTTATGCGGGAGCAACGCCGCTGGTGACGGCTACCAACGGCGCCGGCACCGAAGTCTATGTGAATGGGGTGGACAGTGGTTTTGGCGATGGCACCAACGCCATGACCTGGGTGTTTGAGTATGTGAACGCCACCACGCTGGTCGTGACCGCCAACGGGCGCGACGGGGTGAGTTCATATAGCAACGATGTGGCCATCGCCAGCGCGCCCGACGCGCTGACGTTTTTCATGACCCGGCAGGGGGATGACACCCAAGCGCGCGAGCCGTTTTACAACGACCTGCTGATTCAGCATACCGACAATCGGGAAGCGCCGGAAATCCTCTCGTGGCCCGCGGCCAGCCCGCTGGCGTGGGGCGACCGGTTGGCCGACGCCGGGCTGACGGGAGGAGTCGCCGGCATAGACGGGGTATTTGAGTGGGTGAACGAAGAGGTGATTCCGGGCGCGGGCACGACGCTCCAGGAAGTACGTTTTGTGCCGGCGGATACCGACACCTACTCCGTGGTTGTGAGTCAAGTTTTGGTGACGGCCGTCGGCGGGATTTACATCAATGAAGTGCAGTCCTCCAACGGGTTGACCATTGAAGACGAAGACGGCGACACGCCGGACTGGATCGAGCTCTACAACGCCACCGATGCGGCCATCCCGTTGGCGGGGTGGGGGCTGTCGGACAGCGCCAAGAAGCCGTTCAAATGGGTATTTGGCGAGGTGAGCATCCAGCCTCATGAATATCTGATTGTGTTTGCGTCGGACAAAGACCGTCGGGCGATCACCAACGGCAACTATTTGCACACCAGTTTTGGCATCAGCTCCGATGGTGAAGACATTGTGCTGACCGACTCGCATACGAATCGGATGGACCTGGTGCCTGCCAAGGTGATCAGCCGGGATTACTCGCTGGGACGGTATCCGAACGGCACGGGCGACCTGTGGTTTTTCCAAGCCCCCACGCCGGGCGCGGCCAACCACAACAACGGCTATTTGACGGACCTGCCGCCGGTGGCGTTCTCCGTGCCGGGCGGCTATTACACCTCGACGGTGTCGCTGGAGCTATCCACCACCGAGGAAGACGCGACAATCCGCTACACGCTGGATGGCAGCGAGCCGACGGCAAGCTCGCCGGCTTATTCCAACGCGCTGAGCATCGGCGTGCGATCAACACCCAATGATTTGTCGGCGATTCAGACGACCTACGGCACCGGGGGCGAGGATGATTGGGAAGCGCCGGATGGTTCCGTGTTCAAGTTCTACACCGTGCGCGCGCGCATTTTCAAAGACGGCTCGCCGGGACCGCACACGACGCATTCGTATATTGTCACGCCGGCCGGCACCAACCGCTACACGTTGCCGGTGGTGTCCATTGCGACGGACAAGGCTAACCTGTTTGACAACACCATCGGCATCTACACGCCGGTGAACAACAACATGATGCAGAAGGGTGCGGCGTGGGAGCGGACGGGCACGATTGAGTATTTCGAGCCGGACGGCACGCTGGCATTCAGCGGCAACGTCGGATTGCGCCTGCACGGCAACACCACGCGCAGCCGCCCGCGGAAGGCCATCCGGGTTTATGCGCGCGGGCCGGGCAAGTTCAAATACAAGCTGTTCGACGACCTGAATCTCGCCACCTTTGAAACGTTCATTCTGCGCAATGGCGGCAACGACTGGGGGCAGGGGCTGTTGCGCGATTTGTATGCGCAATCGCTGACTGCCAATCCAACGCTGGACCGCCAGCACGGGCGCCCCGTGATTGTGTTTTTGGATGGTGAATATTGGGGCATCCACGACCTGCGCGAGCGGTTTGATGAGGGCTATATTGACAACCATTACGGGCTGGGCGAGCTGGAGTATGTGCAGGTGGAGATTGACCGCGACGTGGGAGGAAACCCCAACGTGCCGGTATATGACAGCGGCAACCGCGCTTGGGGCGCGGACTATTCCAACCTGTGGGCCTATGTGAAGAATCACAATTTGACCGTGGCAACCAACTATGCCGTGGTGCAGGACTGGATGGATTTGGACAACTTTGCCGATTTCTTCCAAGCGCACATTTTTGTGGGGAACTCGGATTGGCCCGGCAACAACATCCGCGCGTGGCGTTCCATCGCGCAAGTGCGCGATGAAGGCGCGCCCCACGGGCTGGACGGGCGCTGGCGCTACATGATCTACGACATGGATTTCGCGTTTGGCCTGGACTACAGCTATGTGCCGGGCAACAAGAACTTCGACATATACAAAAAGAATTTCGGTCTGGTGGACCAGTTCAACATGCTCGCCTATGTGCAGAACGCCGAACAGGACGGCGCCACGTGGGCCAATGAACCGGATGCGACGGTGATGTATCGCAAGCTGATGGCCAACCCGGAGTTCCGGCAGCATTTTATGTTGCGGTTCAGCGACCAGTTGAACACGTCCTACAGCCGCGCTTGGGCCACCAGTCAGTGGGCGCGCGTGAGCGCAACCATTCAGCCAGAACTGGCGGAACACGTGGCTCGCTGGCGCCAGCCGACGAATTGGGCGCAGCACGGGGAGCGTATCGAGTACTTTGCGCAGCAACGCCCGGCCGCGGTTTGGACGCACTTGCAAGATGTGTTGAAACTGGATTGGCGCGTGCCGGTCACGGTGGAGGCCAACGATGAACAAGGCCTTGTACGGATCAATACGATTGAGCTGTCCGATCAGACGCCCGGCTTTGCGGGGTACCCGTGGACGGGCACCTATTTCACCAATTATCCGGTGACGCTGACGGCCGTGGCCAAGCCGGGCTACGAGTTTGTCGAATGGCGGGCCGCACTGGCGGCGGATGTTGTCATTGCCGCGGACTCGGCAAATAACTACACCCGGTGGAACAACGGCAACAACCGGGGGTATGGGTTTGGCGCTTGGACGCTGTCCAAGAGCGGCAATAGCGGCTATTTCCTTGACCAGGGCGGGCAGTGGGGGCTGTGGGCGAATAATGGCGGGCGGGCGGAGATTGAGCGTCCGCTCAGCACGGCATTGGGCGTGGGGCAAACGATCGGCTTCCGCATGCAAAACCGCTGGGTTACCTCCGGCGGGAGCGTGGGGGTCAGCTTGCGCAATGCCGCCGACCAAACACTCTGGTCCATCACGTTCACAAATGGGCACAACTTCTACAACATCGCCGGGCAAACCAATGTGCTTGCCTATACAACCGCGCCGATTGACGTGGAACTGACGCTGACCGCGGCCAACACCTACACCGCCAGAATCACCGCCGGCGGTGCGGAGCCTGTCATTCTTTCGGGCAACCTCGCCGGCAGTGGCAGCATTGAAAAGATTTACGCGGTCAACCACAACGCGGGCGACACCAGCAACTGCGACTTCTTTGTGAACGACCTGCGGGTCTTTGCGCGCGGGACGGTCGGCGCGAAGACAAGCTACAGCACGAACGAAACCATCGCGGTGACGCTGACCGGGGCGAGCCAGTTGGAAGCTGTCTTCGAGGAAGTGGCAGCCCCGGACTACAAGTTGATCCACTATTGGAACTTTAACGACAGCGGCGCATTGTTGGCGCCCACATTCACCAAGGTGGCCGGCGCAGGTATGGCGTTTGACCTTCCGGAGGGTTCAGAAGCGGTGGCCGGCACCGGGCAAGATTTCTTCGCAGAAAACGCCCGGTTCGGTGATGAGGCATCGTCACATCTGCGCGTCAACAATCCGCTTGGGGTGGTAATGGATGTCGCCATGCCCACGCGCGGTTATGAGGACATTGTGGTGAAGTTTGAGGTCCGCCGCTCGGGCAAGGGGGCGGGGACATTGAATCTCTATTACACCCTCGATGGCGAGGATTATGAGCCGCTGCAAACCGTGACGACGTATGACGCGGCGCCCAATCTGATCACGCTCGATTTCAGCGCCATGACCAGCGTGGACAACAATACGAATTTCGCTCTGCGGATCGAGTTTGAGCAGGGCGGGGGTGGCAACGCAGGCAACGTGCGCTTTGACAACTGGACGGTGGAGGGCCTTGCGCTCGAAGGCTTCAATCTGCCGCCGGAAATTGTCGCCCCCGTTGGTCACCAATCGCTTATGGAGGGCGGTGGTTCCATCCAGGTGGATTTGAACGATGTGTTCCAAGATCCGGATTATGACGCCTTGGCTTTTGAAGCTTCGTCCAGCCGGAGCAATCTTGTGGCGCTCAATTTGGCCGGTTCCATGTTGACGGTGATTCCGCAGGCGCGTGGCGGAGCCACGGTGACCGTGACGGCGGATGACGGGGAGAATGAACCGGTTAGCAGCACGTTCTATGTGCTGGTGAATCCGACGGCGCACGTCTTGGCGAATGCCGCGTACACCTTTGGCGAGTGGGAAACCAACGAACCGGCGTTCAGTTATCCGACGAATATGCTCTTTTTACAGAGCGCCAAGAATGATCCCGGGCTGAATGATGAACTACTTTACGCCTACATGATTCCCGCGGCGGATGCAGCCTTACCGGAAGACGCGGAGTATCCGTATGCCGCATCATCGCGCACGCGCATCAACGGGCTGGGAACGAACGGCATTGCGTTCATCAATACGGGGCGCGGGCGCGATGTCGGCGGCGCGCTGGTCGCGCTGGATACGCGCGGAGTGGCTGAAGCACCGGTCACCTGGCTCGGCGGCACGGTGCTCCCGAACAAGCGGATTTATGCCATTCGCTTGCAGTATCGTGTCGGCGCCACGGGGGCTTTCACCGATGTGCTGGACGATAATGGCCAGCTGGTGGAATACCTGCGCAGCGAAACCGTGGATCACAGCGCGACACTCGGCCCGGTGTCCCTGCCCGCCGCCGCACTGGAACAGGAATATATGCAGGTGCTGTGGCGCTATTATTACCAAACGGAAGGGTCCGGAGCGCGCGCACAATTGCGACTGGATGATCTGATGATTGCCAACGGACCCCCGCCGTTGCCGACAGGTTTTGCGGCATGGCAGGGGGCGGAGTTCTCGCCCGAAGAATTAGCGAATCCCGCCATCAGCGGTCCTTTGGCCGATCCGACTGATAGTGGTTTGGCCAATCTGATGCGCTACGCGCTGGGATTGACTCGTAACGCGGACTTCCATCAGGCGCTGCCATTCGCCACCGTGACCGGCGAAACGCCCGATACCGCCGCCGTGTTCCGTCATCGCCGGCTGTTGACGCCGAACAGCGGCGTGGAGTACATTCCTGAATATGCTGAAGGGCTAATCACGGCGCAGTGGCACACCGCAATCACCAACAGCGACTTGATCTGGCAGGGGGCCACCCCCACCGGCGACGGCCTGACCGAAGAGGTGGAATACCTCGTGCCCGCCGGCAGTCTCCAGCCCTTGCGCTTCTTCCGTTTGAAAGTTCGACTCATGGAGTAAACCCAGCATGAAGCCACGCACGGCACTCTCCGGTTGGCGGCAATTTTTCTGGATCGGTTGGCTGGCCTTGGGAAGCCTGCCGGCATCGGCGGCAACATGGTATGTGGCCACCAACGGCAGCGATGCGGCCGCCGGGACGTTGGCTGCACCTTTTCGGAGCGTCAATCACGCCTTGCAGCAGGCGGTGTCCGGCGACGTGGTCGAGGTGCGCGGCGGCGCGTATCAAGACACCAGCGAAGTGCGTTTCCGGCGGCCCGGCATCACGCTGCGCTCCTATTCCAACGAGTGGGCCCGGCTCGTGGCGCCGCTGAATAACGAAAACGACTTCTCCTCGTGCGTCTGGGTGGATGCCGATGCCAAGGGCACGGTGCTGTCGCGCCTGGAAATCCAAGGCGGCTATTATTATGGCGTGGTGCTGCAAACCAAATGGGATTGGGGCGATCCAGCGGACCGCAGCGGCGCCAGCGGCGTCATCATTCAGGATTGCGTCATTCATGACACCGGGCGCGACGCCATCAAAATCACGCCGAACTGCGACGATGTGGTGATCGAGCGCTGCGAGATTTATCGCAGCGGGGTGGGGCCGGCCAATCAGCACGCCCAAAATGCGGAGGGAATTGATTGCGTCAACAGCGACCGCCTGACTGTGCGCGATTGCGTCATCCGCGACGCCTTTTCCACCGGTATTTATTTGAAGGGCGGCGCCACTGATGGGTTGATCGAACGCACCCGGGTGGAGCGCTGCGGCGCAGGCGGTATTTTGCTGGGCTTTGACACCAGCCCCGAGTTTTTCGACGTGGAGGCTAATCCAAGCTATTACGAAAACATCCGCGGTACGGTTCGTAACTGTCTGGTGCGCGACACCGCCTGGGAGGGCATCGGAATCTATGCGGCATCCAACCCGGTGGTGTTCAACAACACGCTGCTCAATGTTTGCACCGATGCGGTGCACTCCGCCATTTACTTCGGGCTGAGCTATCAGGATTGGGAGCCAGAGGCCGGTCGCCCCGCCACCGTCCTGCCGCAGATTTACAACAATCTGGTGATTCAACCGGCCGGTTTCGACGACGAGATGGTGGAAATTCGCTACGCCGATGAGTTGGGCGGGTTGAGTGCGCTGCAAGGCTGGCCGGCCATGGATTATAACCTGTATTTTGTGGCCGGTGGCGGCCAGCCGTGGTTCACCGATCGCCGTCCGGGCACCGAGTTGGAGCGCGGCACGTTGGCGCAATGGCGGGCGCATTCCGGCGCTGATGCGCATAGCCGCGTTGCCAACCCGCTGGCCTTGGGCGGGGAACATCCGCTGCTGCTGCTCGGTAGCCCCGGCCTCAACGCCGGCACCAATGCAGCGTGGATGGCGGGCGTGACGGATTTGGTCGGCCAGCCGCGCATCTTGGGTGGGCAGGTGGATATTGGCGCTTATGAAACCGGCACGAATGACTGGGCGCAGCTCATCATCGGCCATGCTGCGCTGGCCGCCGCCACGAACCCGCCGCCGGCGGCCGCCGCGCGCGTGGGGCAGTTGCGGTGGTTTTTCACCCATGCCTCGGTGGGCGGCAATCTGATTACGGGGCTGAACGGGTTGTATCAGGAAAACGCCGCGCGCTATCCGTTGCAGATGTATAACTACGACGGCCAAAATGGCGATGGCGATTACCATGGCGCGGTGCCGACTGCAGGCACATCTGACGCGCCCGATTACCGCGCCGCCGCGGTCCCGTCCGTCACCGCCAACGGGCGGATCTATGAATGCCAGCGCGGCAATCCCTCGTGGGAAAACAAGTTGGTTTGCTTCAGCAATTCTGTGGTGCAATCCGGCTGGCGCTTCCCGAAGGTCAATGTGGCGCTAGACAAGTTTTGCTGGATTGATCCCGCAGCCGATCCTGCCGCCTATTGCGCCACGATGGCCGGCCTTGCCGCGCGCTATCCGCAAACCCTGCTGGTGTATATGACCATGCCGCTGACCACCGAGACTGCCGGCAGCGAAAATGACGCGCGCAACGATTTCAACCGCTATGTGCGCGCATTTTGTCGCACCACCGGCGCGTGGCTGCTCGATCTGGCGGATATCACCGCGTGGACCGCGGCGGGCAGCGAGCAAACGTATGTGGCCGGCGGCGTCACGAACCAGCGGCTGGTGGCCGCCTATGCTGTGGATGCCGGCAGCGGGGATTTTCATTTGAATGCAACGGGTCGCCGTCGCGGCGCGCTCGGCTGGCATGCGCTGGCCCAAGCCCTTTTCCAAACCGATCGCGATGGCGACGGCGTCACCGATGGCGATGAACTGATTGCCGGCACCGTGCCGACCGATCCCGACAGCTTTTTGGCCCTTGTGCAGGATACCGGCGGCGCAGGCGAAAGAGTGCTGCGCTGGGCGGGGGTGACCAACCGGTGGTACAACGTGCAGGAATCCACTGCGCTGGGGACCAATTCCGCGTGGGTCACGCGCGCCGCGCATCTCCCCGCCGCCGCCATCAACCTGCACACGGTGGCCGTCACTGAGGCATCTTCATTTTGGCGCCTTACGGTCGAACAATAGCGTCAATCCGGCATCTTTTTTGCGGCGGAAAGTCGCGGTTGGAAATGCGGCAATGCAAAGGCCGGCTCCAGCGGGGAAGGGGGGGGGGGGAAAGAATGGCTCCAGCGACAGGACTCGAACCTGTAACCTATTGGTTAACAGCCAACCGCTCTACCATTGAGCTACGCTGGAACCGAAAATCGGGGGCAAACATAACCGGATGACGTGGAATGTCAAGCTCCGGCGCGGTGGTAAAAGGTTACAAGAAAAATGTTAGGATTGTATTTGCCAGCGGGTGGGGGGGTGCTACGATTCCGTCTTGCATGAAAAAGTTCGCGGTTATAGCCCTTTTTCTGGCGGTGGCGCTGTTTTGTGGCGTACCTGCGGGATGGGCGGTCCAAGTGCGCATTGCGTCCTACAATGTGTACTTCGGCATTGATACGGGGGGCGACCGCGGCAACCAGAATCCCGATGACGATTACGCGGCGGTGTTGGCCACCATGCAGCGCGTCAAACCGGACATTGTTTGTTTCCAGGAACTGACGACATCGGATCAGGCGGCTTGGGTGCAAATGGCCGGAACTCTGGGCTTCCCGTATTACGCGTTTGCATCGCCGGCCGGTGGCACGTTTGCCGGCACCTCGCGCCTCGGCATTTGGAGCAAATTTCCCATCCTGGCCTCGGACGAGGTGAAGGAGACCGTAGTGGATCCCACTGCGGCAGAAATGACCCGCTGGCCGTTGCACGCGGTAATTCAGGTGCCCGGCGCGCTCAATCCGCTGCACGTGTTTTCCGTCCACAACAAGTCCTCCACCACGGCCAAGCGCGAGCGGATGCGCCGCGCTTTCGAAATCCGCCGACTAGTCAATTATATTGACGCCATGATGGCGCAGTATCCGTTGGATACTGAATATGCCGTGATGGGAGACTTCAACGACACCATCGAAGGCAGCGTGGGTCTGGGTCAAACCACCAACTTTCCGCAATCCTATTATGAAGCGCAACTGGGCTCACTGCCAGCCACCTTCAAGGCCGGCAGTGACACGCCGTGGTATACCAACGCGAATTGGCTGCTGCCCTATCGCTACTATCCCACTGACCGCCTCGGGACGGTGGGCATGAGCGCGGTAATGGCCAAGCACACCGGCGGAACCAACACGTGGACCCACGCGCACACGGATGGTACCGGCTACCGGCTGGATTACTTGTTGTTCAGCGAGGAAATCATGCAAAGCGCCTACGGCGCGCCGCAAGCGGAGGTATATAATTCCGCCGGCGACGGCGCCAACGTGGGGCTGACCAAGTATGGTTCGCCGCTGCCGGCCAACACCAGCTCCAACGCCTCCGACCATCGCATGGTTTTTGCGGATTTCCATCTGATTGACGAAGTGGCCGGCATGACGCCGGTGGGGATCATCAGCGAGCTTGTGGACCATATCGCGAACACCAATGGCAACTATGTAGAAATCTGCAATACCGGCAACGGCAGCTTGGATTTGTCGGCTTACAAAGTGGCGATCTATTTGGATAAGGCCACGCGCGCCACGGCCACCTATTCGTTGAGTGGCACGCTGGCGGCGGGCGCGGTGTACACGCTGGCGGCCTCCACCAACAACTATCGCATCCTTTATGGCACAAACGCCAACCAGCAGGCTCCAGTTATCGGGCGGCTGGATGGCAACGATGCCGTGGCTCTACTGCGCTCGAATACGGTGGTGGATGTGTACGGCGTGATTGGCAGCTATCCTGGTGCGTGGGGCTATACCAACTCCACTGCGGTGCGTAAGTCCGGCGTCAGCGAGCCGTTGCCGACGTGGTCCGCCGCTGAATGGACCATCACCGCTGGCATCAATGCCGCCACGCCGGGTCGACACCAGGCCCTGGCCGATGCCGATGTCTCCATCTCCGGCCTGGCGCTCGACCCCGCCGTGCCGCGGGCCACCAACAGCTTCGCCATCGTGGCAAACGTGGCCGGCAACATATCGGCTTCCAATTTTGCGGTGTGGGCGCACTTCCGGATTTCCGGCGGCGCGTGGATCACCAATGCCATGACCAATGCCGGCGCCAACCTCTGGCGGACGCCACAGTTGAGTGTCGCCAAGTCGGGTGGCGATGTTCTGGAGTATTTTGTCCGCGCCCAGTTCGCCGGGCCAGGGAATAACAGCCCCAAGAATTCCAGCACCAACAACTATACATTCCCCGCCGAGGCCGGTAGCGGCACCCGCCTCATGCCATTGTTCAACGAGGTGCGCGCCAATGGCGCCGGCGCCACGGACACCAACGAGTTTATTGAACTGATTGCGCCCGCCGGCACCAACCTGCTGGGCTATAAAATCGTTCACTACAACGGCGCAACCAATGTCAACGGCCCGGTTTGGACCTACACATTCCCTTCGTTCACGGTGCCCAACGACGGCCTGACTGAACGTGGCGGCAAGGCGCTGGGGTTGGTGGTGTTGAGCCGCTATCCCGCCTATGTGCCCAATACCGATTTGACCCTGCCCGCCGGCAATACGCTGGGCAACGGCCCGCATGCCTTGATCCTGTATGATTCCGCCGCCAATATTGTGGATGCGGTGCTATGGCTGGCCAACGCCACCAACAAGTTTGATACCGATGTCAACGATCCGGGAACCGTGTCCCGGCTGGTGCCCAGCGTTAGTCCGAACTATCTGCATGTGATCGGCGTGGACCCGGACTCCAACGATTGCCCCCAAGCGCCGAACGTGGTGTTGAGCGCCACGAACTGGTACGTCGCTCCCGCCACGCCGGGCACACTCAATGCCCGCCAGACCAACGGCACAGTGATGGTTGTGCGGTTGGATACGGACAACGACGGCATTCCCGACGACTTGGATAATTGTCCCGATACGTTCAATCCCACCCAGATTGATACCGACGGCGACGGCCTCGGCGACGAATGCGATCCCGATATTGACGGCGACGGCATCGCGAATGAGCAAGACAACTGCCCCTACACCTACAATCCGGACCAAGCCGATCTGGATGGCGATGGGATTGGCGACGAATGTGACGATGATATTGACGGCGATGGGCTCTTAAACGACGAAGACCCTGATCCATACACGCCGAACACCTTGCAAGTGACTTTTGAGGAAGGCAACAAGGCTGCGTACGCCTCGGCCACCGTCCAGTTGAGCGGGCGCAATTGGGTGCTGACCAATGCGATGATTCCCACCGGCGGGAACCAGACAACCAACGATCGGTACAACGGCACGCGCAGTTGTCGGATCAAGACCTCCGGCGCCATCGTGCTGGAAGGAATGTTGACCAATGGGATCGGTGAACTGTCGTTTGCTTACGCACAATATGCCAGCGAACCAGTGTCATTGATTGCCCAATATCGCAAAGGCGCGGACTGGATCACCCTCAGTTCCAACAACACAACTGGCGTCGCCAACTTGGCAACCAACCGCGTCACGGCCAATGTTCTCGGTCCGGTGGAGTTCCGGATTCTGTGCGAAGGGACCAAAGACTACCGAGCCAGCTTGGATGACATTGTCATCAGCAGTTTCATGTTGCCCGAAGAGGAAATGGATGCCCAATGCGCGGTTTCCGGCGCGACGGAAGTGGAATACAACGGCCAGCTCCGCACCAACGACTTCATTGTATATCCGGAAGGCATTCCGTATTCCGTCGCCTATACCCCGCCTGCGCCGCGCAATGCCGGCAGCTATACCGCCACCGTCACCATCCCCAGCACCAACCAGATCACGGGCGGTGTTTTCGTTTTCAGCAATTCTCTCGTCATTACCAAGGCCACGCCCTCCTGTGCCCTGAATGCGGTGGTGCAAACCAACTACGACGGCACCGCCCACACCAACGGCTTCACCGTGACGCCGTCGGAGCTGATGTGGTCCGTGGCCTATTCGCCAGAGAATCCGCCGGTCAACGTGGGTTCCTACGATGCCACGGTGACCATTGTCGGCAACAGCAACTGGTTCGATCATGAGATCACATTTGACGGTGCCGTGGTCATTGCGGACAGCCTGCCGGTGCCTCCGCAGCCGCGGGTCAGCCTCACCAACAACAACAACTTCACCGTGACGTGGGCGGGTATTCCCAACGCAGTCAGTTACCGGCTGGATGTCAGCACCAGTGCGACCTTCGGCAGCGCGGGCGGCACGGTGTACACGGTGGACTTTGAAGACGGCACGAAGACCAGCTTTGCCGAGGCCGATGTCACGCTCAACGGAAAATCATGGAAGTTGACCGAAGCACTAATTGGCACCTTGGCTGGTGACCGGCGCAATGGCACCAAAGCCGCCCGCGTGCGTTACAACGACCCGGAATATTATGGCACCGGCATCATGGCCATGAACGAAGACCTGGCCACGGGCTTAAGCGCCGTAAGCTTGCTGCATGGCAAATATGGCGACGATCCCAATACCACAGGGCGGGTGGACTACAGCACCAACAGCGGTACTTCATGGGTCAGCGTGGGCACGTTCGATGCCACCGCCACCAATCTGACGTTGTTCAGCGTCACCAACTTGAACGTGGCCGGCAATGTACGGCTCCGTGTGGTCAAAACCAGCGGCAATGATAAAGCTCGCTTCAACGTTGATGACATTCAGATCTACCCGTATACCCCCGGCAGCTCGTTCGTCGCGGGCTATTCTAACCGCGCAGTGATGACCACCAGCCAGGTCGTCACCGGCCTGCAAGCGGGCGTGACGTACTACTTCCGCGTGGCGGCCATTTCCACTGGCGGGCTGGGGGGCTATTCCCCGGTGGCGAGTGTCACCACCCGCACCGGCGAACCTTCTGGCACACCATTTGAAAACTGGCTGATCAGTCGTGGCCATGACCCGCAGTCCACTGACTATTCTGCCGAGGCCGACAGCGACGGCGACGGCATGACCACGTGGCAGGAATATCTGGCGGATACCGATCCGGCCAACTCCAATAGCGTCCTGCGTCTTAGCGGCACGTTGAGTGCGGCCGAAGGCCGCCTGCGCTGGACCTTCCCGCAAAGCACCGCGCGTTATTACCAAGTGGAATACTCCACCAACCTCACCCAAGGCTTGGCCGTGAGCAATCTGGGGTGGGGGGTGCCCGGGCGCATGCTGACCAATGCGATCCCCAGCTCCGGCGAATGGTTCTGGGGAATCCGGTCGCTCTTGGATGCGCCCTGACCGGCCCGCGCGGATTGCCGCCCGGAAACGCCGCATAAACCCGCAATTGCGGTTCGTTTTACCTTGTGAAAAAACGCTTCGACAAGCGCGCCGCCCTGTGCCATAGTGCCTCGCTATCAAACCCATTTACAAGGAGCTTGGCCCCATGAAATTCAACCGCGCCTCCGGCGTTTTGCTGCATCCGACATCGCTGCCCGGCGCCTATGGCATTGGCGAAATCGGCCCCGAAGCCTACCGGTTTGCGGACTTCCTGCACGCCACGGGGCAGCGTTTGTGGCAAATCCTGCCGCTGGGTCCCACCAGCTACGGCGACAGCCCATATCAGTCGCCCTCCACCTTTGCCGGCAACCCGCTGTGGATCAGCTTTGATCTGCTGGTGAAGGACAAACTGCTCACCAAGGCCCAGTTGAAAAACTTCCCGGTGTTTCCCGCGGAGAAAGTGGATTTTGGCGCGGTGATTCCCGCGCGGATGGCGGTGCTGCAACAAGTCTGCGCCACGTTTGCCGATCGCGCTTCTCCGGCGTTGCAAGAACAGTTCGCCGCGTTTTGCGCCCGCCACGCCGGTTGGCTGGATGAGTACGCTTTGTTCACGGCGCTCAAGGATGCGCACAACGGTGTGCCCTGGCCCCAATGGGAACCCGCCTTGGCCCGCCGCGAACCCGCCGCGCTCCAAGCCGCCCGCACGCAATACGCGGCCGAAATCCGCAACGTGCAGATCATCCAATTCCTGTTCGCCGACCACTGGCAGCGCCTGCGCACCTACTGCGCCAAGCTCGGCATCCAGTTCATCGGCGACATCCCCATTTTTGTCGCGCACGACAGCGCGGACGTGTGGGCCAACCCGCACCTCTTTTACCTGCGCCCCGACGGCCAGCCCAGCGTGGTGGCCGGCGTGCCCCCGGACTACTTCAGCGCCACTGGCCAACTGTGGGGCAACCCGCTCTACAACTGGGCCGTGCACAAGGAACAGGGCTATGCCTGGTGGCTGGCGCGCCTGCAACGCATCTGCGAATTGGTGGATATCGTGCGCATTGACCACTTCCGTGGCTTCGAGGCCTATTGGGAAATCCCCGGCGGCGAAACCACCGCCATCAATGGCCGCTGGGTCAAGGGCCCCGATCAGGATTTGTTCGATGTTCTGCGCGCCAAGATGGGCGACCTGCCCATCATCGCCGAAGACCTTGGCGTCATCACGCCACCCGTCGAGGCGTTGCGCGACAACAACGATTTCCCCGGCATGCGCATCCTCCAGTTTGCGTTCGGCAACGATGAACGCTCCGCCGAGTTCCGCCCCGAAAGCTACCCCGCCCATTGCTGCGTTTATACCGGCACCCACGACAACGACACCACCGTCGGCTGGTTCCATAGCGAGGCCGGCAACGGCAGCACCCGCACCGCCGAAGACATCGCCGCCGAGCGCAAAATGATCCTCGATTATCTGCGCACCGACGGCCACGAAATCCATTGGGATTTGATCAACCTCGGCGCGCGCTCCAACGCCAATACGTTTGTGGTGCCGCTGCAGGATTTGCTCGGCTTGGGTTCCGCCGCGCGGATGAACACCCCCGGCGTGGCCGGTGGCAACTGGCAATGGCGGTTCGCGTGGGAGCAGATCACCGATGCCATCCGCGAGCGCTTCAGCCATGTCACCCGCGCCACGGGCCGCCGCGTCTGAAGTTCGCGCTGCTACCCCAATCTCATGCAATCGGAAATCTGCGCATTTTCTACTTGCATGACCACGGGTTTCGGCTATCTTCTGCCGTGATTTTTGCGCTACGGGGTCGTAGCTCAATTGGTTAGAGTACCAGACTGTCGATCTGGGTGTTGCGGGTTCAAGTCCCGTCGACCCCGCCAGAAATCAGCGAAAACCTCCGGATTTCCGGGGGTTTTTCTTTTACCCCCAAACTAACGTTTTTCCACGGCAAGGGGGATGGGGGCGGGGTCAGTTGCGGCAAAAACTATCCGCCGGATCGGTTTCATCCGTCCTATCTTCTTCCCCGCCCGCGCGAGGCTGTCGGCCCAGTGGTCTTCACCTGACCCCTGACTTCTGACCTCTGACCTCCGACTCTTGACTTCTGACCTCTCCACTGACCCTCCCCGCCCTCCGATCCCAAGGGCAAGGGCTATGGTTTTTTGAAGAACATGGCCCGCCCGGCGGGCGTGAGTTCTTCCACCTGCACATGCCGGGCATCGCGGAAGGTAAGCCGCGACCGAACCCCGGCCTTGGGGCCGTCCTGGGTTTCGATGACGAGAATATCATCGTGGGCGGCAATAACGCTGTAGCCGAACGGGCCGGCTTTTTCGCCCATGACTTCCATGGTGACGCCGTCCAAGGTCACGGACATCTTCATGCCTTGCATCAGGGCGAGCATCTGTTGAACCATTTCCGGGGCGGCCTCCTTTTGCTTGAGGAATTCCGGATCCTGTTCGAGCGGGGCCGTATCGCCGACCCATTGACCCATGAACTGGAAGGTCAGGGCGCCGGCACGGGCGGGGTCGTTTTGGGCTTCATCCTCCGCCGTGGAAAGCGCGGGTTGCTCCGGGGTGGCCGTCGGCGCAGGGGCGGATGCCGCGGGGGCGTCCCCTTGGCTTGCCGCGTGGAAGAAATTTCCGTTGGCATCAATGCCGCAAAGCAGGTTGCGGGGCAGGAACAGAAACTGGACGCCAGCAAATCCCGCGCCAACCGGCACGCGCGTACCGCTGGCAGTATCGGTGGCAACCAGCGCGCCGTCCTGTTCTGCCGTATAGAGCACCTGCCCCAGGGCGACGCCGGCGGTCGCCTGTTCCCAAGCCGCAAAATCGCCCGTGCGTTCCCACGAGCCGTCCGCGGGATTGATCAGGTACAGGTTGCCGCTTTTTTCAATGGAGACCAATCGGTTCCCCACCGCAAAGAGCTGCTTGACGGCGGCAAAATCGGGTCCGCCGACTTGCCGCCAGGTGCCTGCCGACGGGTCCGAGGCATAGAGCGTGCCGCTGTTTTCGACCGTGTACAGCGTCTGGCCCAGCACGGCGCCGGCCACCGTGTTCGCCCAGCCGCCTGCAGGGCCGGAGCGCCGCCAAGAGCCATCCTGCGGCTGGATCAGATAGAGGCTGCCATCCTTTTCGATGGCGACCAAGGATTCGCCGACGGCAAACAAAAAGACCACATTGGCGAAATCCGCTTTGCCCACCCGGGTCCAGGCGCCGTTGGCCGGGGCGGTGGCGTACAAGCTGCCGGTGGCTTCCACGGTATAGAGCGTGCCGTTCAATTCCGTGCCGGCAATCGTGCCGGCCCATCCGCCCGGTGCGCCCACGTTCTGCTTCACGAAATTGGCGGCCATTGCCGTGGTGGCGGTAATCGTCAGCATTCCAATGAACCAAGCGATATATCTTCTCATGGCATTCCTCCTGTGTGCGCCTGCCGGCGCGTTATTTTCAAATAGGTCATTTCCTGTTGCGGCGGGGGGGCGCCACCGCCAAAAAGTAGCGTCTGCCGGAGCCGCCGGAATCGCCTTGCTCCGCCCATGGAAAAAAATTCTGCGCTCGCCATGAAGCACAGCGCACGGATTGGAGTACGCCCCTTGTCGCCGTGGCATCCCCGATGCCAAGTTGGGCGCTGGTGTTGCCAATAACAGATGATCGTGCCCCCCCGGTTCATTACCCGCTAGAATGCCTCCGCATATTCTACTCGTGGTTTTATCAGCACCGGACCATTCCACCACGAATTACTCCTCGCCACAAGTGAAAAACATGGCCGTTCGAGTTTGGGCGGCGCCCAAACCAACCGGCGTCTTTTCCGCGCTGGCGCGCCGCCCCGCCTCGCGGGGCGCTCGGCGGAGAGGTCAGAGGTCAGGGTTCAGAGTTCAGGGAGCAGCCACGTGCTGCGCACAGCGGGCAAGGCCCGGCATGGCCTTTTATACCGCGCCACTTCGTGGCGGCGGGCTGCCGGTTTTCTGTAGGCCGCCGGTGTACCGGCGGCGGGCTGTTGGTTTTCCTGTCTTACTGTAGCCGGCCTCGCTGAGGCCGGGGCTGTTGGCTGCTGGTTTTTACTTGAAACCTGAACTCTGAACCCTGACCCCTCCGCCGCCTTGCGGCGGTGCTGGGTTCAATGGTTTTCCACACCGTGGAAAAAAGTTCATCACGCGTGGGCGGGATTTTCCACACCGTGGAAAAATCACCCAATTTTTTCCACGCAATGGAACAACTTTGACCCGACTTTTCCACACAATGGAACAACTTTGGGCCATTTTTTCCACACTGTGGAAAAATCAACGGCAAAAGTTCCACACCGTGGAAAATATTTTTCCACACCGTGGAAAACTTCTCTCCCAAGCCGCCAAGAAGAAGTTTAACGCAATCGACGCAAGAGACGCTAAAGTCCGTAACCGAGAGTTACTGTAGCCGGCCTCGCTGAGGCCGGGGCTGTTCCGGTTCTTGGCCTTCCCCTGACCTCTGACCTCTGACTTCTGACCTCTGCCCCCTGACCTCTCCCCCGGCCACCGCCGTCTCGCGGCGCGGTTATGCGGTTGTGGGGCGGGGGCGCGGCTGGCGCTGGGCGGTAAGCTTGGGCAGGAAAGGGGTGCGGAAGGCTGTGGCGAAGTTGTAGACGTCATCGAAGTCTTCGATTTTGTCTTCTTCGGTTTTGCCGAACAAGCCGGCCCCGATCAGCAGGAAAACCATCTCGCCAAAGTCGCGGGTGGTCTGAACACCCCAACGCGCGAGGACCGTCATGGCCAGCGGGCCGAATTGTTCCAGCGCGTAATCACGCAAGCCCAGCGCCAGTTCTTGGCCCGTGACATGGCGGCGATTTTTCTCTTTTTCCTGGATGGCCTTGACCGTGAATTGGAGCCCTTCGCTCAAAAAAACAAACGCATCGGCGGCGTAGCGCCGGTCGCGGGCGCAAATCCGGGCGATGATTTCTGCGAAGGTTGGGCTTTTCATTGGCTCAGTCGAGAGCGGCCTTGATGCGGTCGGCGAGAGCAGCCACTTCGCTGGGGTCGGCATAGGATTGCGCGGTCCAGTTCCAGTGGTGGCCATCGTGCTTGAAGCGGGGGATCACGTGGAAATGGATATGCGGCACCACCTGGCCCGCGGCCGCGCCGTTGGACTGGTGAATGTTGATCCCGTCCGCGCCGAGTCCCGCCTGCTGGGCGCGCGCCATGCGCCGGACCACGGCGATTACCTTGGCGAGAGTTTCCGGCGGCGTTTGCCCGATGGTCTCCGTGTGGGTTTTGGGAATCACCAGCACGTGGCCTTTGACAATCGGCCCAATGTCCATGAACGCGAGGACATCATCATCCTCATACAGCTTGGTGGCGGGGATGGTGCCGGCGACGATCTTGCAGAAAATGCAGTTGCTCATGGATGGCGTTGCTCCGCGGGTGGGGTGTAGGGCGTGGAGCGGTCGCTGCGCAGGTGCAGCCAGCGCGCGCCCAGGCCAAGGGCAAACAGCAGCAGCACCCCCAGCAAAAAGCGTCGCTCGGCCAACGTGAGGTCAAAGCACGCCTTCAACGGGGAAACCAACGCGCCCATGGTGTCTTTCCACGTCATGGGGTCACTGTAGCACGCGGCGGTGGCTCGGCACGAGCAAAAAACGCACGGGTTTGGGGCTGGAAAAACTGGCGTGGCGGTGATAGGGTGCGCCGCGATGCTATGCCAGAAATGTAAAGTGAAAGAGGCCCAATTCCAGTTCACCAAAACGGAAGACGGCCAAGTGGTCAAACTCTCCCTTTGCGCGGAGTGTGCCGCCGCATTGAAGATGCCGCTGGCGGACAAAACCGTGGACCTTTCCGGCATGATGGCCGAATTGAAGAATCAACTGGACCAGTTGCAGGAGACGTTGGCGGCGGACACCCCGCCGGCCGGCCAGCATGCCTGCCCGGTGTGCGGCATGAAGCGGACCGATGTGCTGAAAAAAGGGCGGCTCGGCTGCGATCGCTGCTACGAAGTGTTCGGCGCCGAAATGGTGCCCGTGGTGGTGTCCCTGCAGCGCGGCGACCAGCATGTGGGCAAGGTGCCCAAGCGAATTTCCTCCGGCTTGCGCCTCTCGGTGGAAACCGGCCGGCTCCGCCGCGAGCTGGATAAGGCCATCGCCGCTGAAAAGTATGAGGAAGCCGCCCTGCTGCGCGACCAGCTCCGGGCGTTGAGCGCCGGAAAGGAGCAGCTGTGAGCGAGTCCGCCAACTATGCGGACGCCCACGCCGTGGTGTTGAGCAGCCGGGTGCGCCTGGCGCGTAACCTGCGCGGTCTGCCATTCCCTGACCGCGCTCCCAGCGCCGTGCGCGCCGAGGTTTGCCAGCGCGTGATGGATGCCGCGCGGGAACGATTGCCGCTCCAAGAAGCGCTGGCCGGCGCGCCGACGCTGCGCCGCCAACTGCTTTTCGAAGGGCATCTCATCAGCCGCCACTTGCTGACCGAACGGCCCGAATCCGCCATCTGCATGGATGCCGCCCACAGTTGCACCGTGATGATCAATGAGGAAGATCACTTGCGCATCCAAGTGCTGCAACCGGGGCTGGCGTTGGAGAAAGCCTGGCAGGTGGCCAACGATCTGGACGATTTCCTGGAGCAAAAACTGGACTACGCTTTTTCATCCACGCTGGGCTATCTGACCAGTTGCCCGACCAATGTCGGCACCGGCATGCGTGCCAGCGCCATGATGCACCTGCCCGCCCTTGTGTTGCAGAACGAGATGGAGCCCATCGCCAACGGGCTGGCGAAAATCGGCCTGACGGTCCGCGGTCGCTGGGGCGAGGGCACCGCGGCTTTGGGCCACATGTTTCAGGTGTCGAACCAGCGCACGCTGGGCCTGACCGAAGAGCGCATCGTGGAAGACCTCGGCGAAATCGTACGCGAGCTGGAAGGCCACGAGCAGAACGCCCGCGCCCGCCTCAAGCGGGAACGGCGGCTCTTTGTGGAAGATTTGGCCGCGCGGGCCAAAGGCATTTTGACCGCCGCCCGCCTCATGACCGCGCAAGAGGCGCTGGAGCGCCTCTCGGAATTGCGGCTGGGAATCCTCCTGGGGCTCGTGCGCGGGCTCGATGTGCAGTTGGTGGATGAACTGTGGCTGGCGGTGCAGCCCGCGCATTTACAGGCGGCGGCCGGCCGCGCCATGAACAGCGCCGAGCGGGATAAAGCGCGCGCCCGCATGCTGCGCACCATGCTCAAGGGCCGGACCCCGAAACGCGCGCAAAAGGAAAACCCTCATGAATAATTTTACGCCACGCGCGCAGCGCGTATTGCAACTGGCCAAGCAGGAAGCGGATCGCTTCAACCATGGCTATATCGGCACAGAACACCTGTTGCTGGGCCTGATTGCCTTGGGCGAAGGGGTCGCCGTCACCGTCCTGCGCCGGCTGGGGCTCGACTTGGATACCGTCCGCATGGAGGTGGAAAAGGCAGTCGGCGTGGGCTCGGACATGAAGATCGTCGGCAACGTGCCCTATACGCCGCGCGTGAAAAAAGTGCTAGCGCTGGCCGGCACCGAGGCGCGGGCCATGAACATGGATTACGTCGGCACCGAGCACATCCTGCTGGGCCTGCTGCGCGAGGCGGAGGGTGTGGCGGCACGCGTGCTGACCAACCTGCACGTGGATATCGAAAAAACCCGCGATGCCGTCCTCAAGGAGCTGGATCCGAATTACGAGGCGCCGCCCGCCGATGAGGAAACGCCCGGCGATGCCCCGGGGCCCGAACTCGGCCCCGGGCCCGACAAAGCCCGTGGCCCCAAAGAGCAAAAAACTCCGGCGCTGTCTACGTTCGGACGCGATTTGACCGCACTGGCGCAAAAGGGCGCGTTGGACCCGGTGATCGGCCGCGCCGATGAAATCGAGCGCGTCATGCGCATCCTGTGCCGGCGCACCAAAAATAATCCTGCATTGCTGGGCGAAGCCGGCGTGGGCAAAACGGCGATTGCCGAAGGACTGGCCCAGGCCATCGTGAACGGCGAAGTTCCGGAACTGCTTCTCGGCAAGCGCGTCATCTCGCTGGATTTGGCGCTGATGGTGGCCGGCACAAAATACCGCGGCCAATTCGAGGAACGCATCAAGGCGGTCATGGATGAAATCCGCCGCGTCAAAAATGTGATTCTGTTCGTGGATGAGCTGCATAGCCTCGTCGGCGCCGGCAGCGCCGAGGGCGCCATGGACGCGGCCAACATCCTCAAGCCCGCGCTCTCCCGCGGCGAACTCCAAGTGATCGGCGCCACTACGCTGAACGAATACCGCAAGTTCATCGAAAAAGATGCCGCCTTGGAACGCCGCTTCCAGAGCGTTCTCGTGCGCGAGCCGTCCATTGAGGAATCCATTGAAATCCTCAAGGGCCTGCGCGCCCGCTACGAGGCCCACCACCACGCGCGCTTTGGCGATGACGCCATCGAGGCCGCCGTGCGCCTCTCCGCCCGCTATCTCCAGGACCGCTTCCTCCCCGACAAGGCCATTGACGTGATTGATGAAGCCGGCGCCCGCGCCCGGATCGGCGCCATGACCCGCCCCGTCCACGTCAAGGAGAAGGAGCGCGAAATCGCCAACTTGCTGGAGCAGCGCAAGGTGGCCATCGAAAACGAGCAGTTTGAGGAGGCCGCCAAATTGCGCGACGCCGAACGCGATATGCGCGCCGCGCTCGAAAAAGAGCTGGCGGACTGGCGGCGCGACCACACCGAGCGAATTGTGGATGTCAACGAAGAGGACGTGCGCCTGATCGTCTCCAAGTGGACTGGCGTACCGCTCGAAAAAATGGAGCAGAAGGAAACCGCCAAGTTGCTGGAAATGGAAGCCGCGCTGGCCAAGACGGTCATCGGCCAGCAGGACGCCATTTCCTCGATTTGCAAGGCGCTGCGTCGCTCGCGCGCGGACCTCAAAGACCCGCGCCGGCCCATTGGTTCCTTTATTTTCCTCGGCCCGACCGGCGTCGGCAAAACGCTGCTGGCCAAATCGCTCGCCGAGTTCATGTTCAATAGCCCCGACGCCCTCATCCAGATTGACATGTCGGAATACATGGAAAAGTTCAACGCCTCGCGGCTCGTCGGCTCCCCGCCGGGCTATGTGGGCTATGAAGAAGGCGGCCAGCTCACCGAGCGCGTCCGCCGCCGTCCTTATTCCGTCGTGCTGTTCGACGAAATCGAGAAGGCCCACCCCGATGTCATGCACATGATGCTGCAAATCCTCGAGGAAGGCCGCCTGACCGATGGCTTGGGCCGCGCCGTGGATTTCCGCAACACCATCATCATCATGACCTCCAACATCGGCTCCGAAGCCGCGCGCAAGGGGGCGGGGCTGGGCTTTGCCGAGCATACTGCTGCCGCCGATTATGCCGCGCTGCGCGAGCAGATGATGGAAGCCGCCAAGCAGAACTTCCGTCCTGAGCTGCTCAACCGCGTGGAGGAAATCATCGTGTTCCGCCAGTTGCAGCGCGAAGATGTCCGCACCATCCTCGAAATTGAGGTCGGCAAGGTCGCCGCCCGCCTCAAGGCGCGCGAGATCAAGCTCTCCGTGCTGGCTTCGGCCTACGACTTCCTGCTCAACAAAGGCTTTGACCGCGCCTATGGCGCGCGCCAACTGCGCCGCGCCGTCGAACGCTGGCTGGAAAATCCGCTGGCCGAGGAAATCCTCCGCGGGAACTTTAGCCAAGGCGAAGTCGTGGAAGTCGAGGCTGGCGATGACCGGCTGGATTTCCACCTGCCCACCGGCGAGCCACCGCCCGAAACCGAGGCCGCCGCACCGGTCCGCCGTCGCAAAAAGAAAGATGCGGACTCGCCATGAGCGTCTTTCGCGTCCACAACACCCTCACGCGCCGGCTGGAGGAGTTCCAGCCGCTGGAACCCGGCCACGCCCGCCTCTATACCTGCGGGCCCACCGTCTATAACTATGCCCATATCGGCAACTTCCGCGCCTACGTCTTCGAGGACCTCCTCCGCCGCTGGCTCAAGTTCAAGGGCTTCCGCGTCACGCAGGTGATGAATCTCACCGACGTGGACGACAAAACCATCCGCGACTCCCAAGCCGCCGGCCTCAGCCTCGCGGAGTTCACCGCCCGCTATAAGCAGGCGTTTTTCGAAGACATCCGCGTGCTTAACATCGAGGCCGCCGAGCATTATCCCGCCGCCACCGACCACATCCCCGAAATGATCGCCTTGATTCAGGTGCTGCAAGACAAAGGCTATGCCTACCGCGCCGATGACGGCTCGGTCTATTTCAGCATTGATCGCTGGCCGCAGTACGGCAAGCTGGCGCACCTCGACCGCAGCGGCTTGCGCGCCGGCGTGCGCGTGAATGCCGACGAATACGACAAGGAAAACGTCGCCGACTTTGCTCTCTGGAAAGCGTGGGATGAAAAAGATGGCGACGTGGCCTGGGATTCCCCCTGGGGCCGCGGCCGCCCCGGCTGGCACATCGAATGCTCCGCCATGAGCCAGCGCTATCTCGGCCCTAGCTTTGACATCCATACCGGTGGCGTGGATAACATTTTCCCACACCACGAGGACGAAATTGCGCAGAGTGAGGCCGCCACCGGCCAGCCCTTCGCCACCTATTGGCTCCACTGCGCGCATCTGCTGGTGGATGGCCAAAAAATGTCCAAATCGCGCGGCAATTTCCACACCCTGCGCGATGTCCTGCAACGCGGCTACACCGGCCGCGAAGTGCGCTACGAGCTGCTGGCCACCCATTATCGCGCCTCGCTCAATTTCACTTTCGCCTCGCTGGATGCCGCCCGCACCGCGTTGCGCCGCGTGGATGAGTTCACCGCACGCCTCACCGATGCCGCCGGATCCGCTGCCTCGGCGGAACTGCCCACATGGGCGCGCCTCGCCGCCACGCGCTTCGAGGCCGCCATGGATGAGGACCTGAATATTTCCGCGGCGCTGGCTGCGCTGTTCGATGCCATCCGCGAAGGCAACGCCGCGCTCGATGCCCGCGCCCTGGCCCCGCCCGCCGCCGCTGCCGTGCAGGCGCTGTTGGCCCGTTGGGATACCGCCCTCGGCGTGCTGGCCAAACCCGCCACCGCCATCCCGGCCGATGTGCAAGCCCTGCTGGATCGCCGGCAAGCCGCTCGCACCGCCAAGGATTGGGCGCAGTCCGATGCCCTGCGCGGCGAAATTGCCAACCTCGGCTGGAATGTCAAAGACACCCCCAAAGGGCAAGTCGCCACCCCGCGCTGACCGGTACCATGCCCGCGCCAGCCACCATCCGAACCCGTCAATAAAGGATACCCCATGGAACGAGGCAAATTCATCACCTTCGAGGGCCCCGAGGGCGCGGGCAAAAGTACGCAAGCCGCCATGCTTATTGCCAAGCTGGAAGCCCACGGCATTGAGGTTATCTATACCCGCGAACCCGGTGGTACCAAGCTCGGCGAAGCTATCCGTGGCATCCTGCAATACAATGCCGCCAATGAAGACCCGTGTCCGGAAAGCGAAGTCCTCCTGTTCGAGGCCAGCCGCGCCCAGCTTGTCCGGCACGTCATTGACCCCGCGCTGGCGCGGGGCGCGTGGGTGCTCTGCGACCGTTTTGCCGACTCCACCACGGCCTATCAAGGCTTTGGCCGCGGTTTCCCAGTGGATCTCATGGAAACCATTAACCGCTTTGCCATCGGTTCTGCCGTGCCCGACATGACCATCCTGCTGGATGTGAACGTCAGCCTCGGCATGCAACGCTGCGCCAAACGGCAGGTCGGCCAGAAAATCAAGTACGACCGCATCGAAAGCGAAGCCCTTGCTTTCCACGAAAAGGTGCGGCAGGGCTATTTGGAACTGGCCCGCCGCTATCCGGAGCGGTTCCGCAAGGTGGACGCCATGCGTCTGCCCGAACCCATTGCCGAGGATATTTGGAAGCTGGTCCACGATGCCTTCCTCGCCAAAAAGTAAAATAGCGTTTGCTCATTTTCAGCAGGCGTTCGCAGTCAACCGAATGCCCCACGCCGTGCTGGTGAACGGTTCCCCACGCGGGGCCGGCGGCGCCTTCGCTGAGCAATTGCTGAGCCTCCCGTTTCAGGAAAATGACCCCGCCCGCCTGCGTGCCCACGTGGATATCCGGTGGATCGAGCCCGAAAGCAAAAGCCGGCAAATCACCATTGATGACCAAATCCGGCCGCTTTTGGATTTCATCGCCCTGACTTCCTACGAAGGCGGGTGGAAAGCCGCCGTGATCTTGTTCGCCG
>Ga0209201_1000772_pt1 | contig 41387 bp, 35 predicted proteins | sample AD_UKC055_MetaG_FD_184411 | JGI IMG/M metagenome (GOLD analysis project Ga0209201, IMG submission 184411) | Active sludge microbial communities of municipal wastewater-treating anaerobic digesters from USA - AD_UKC055_MetaG (SPAdes) (version 2) | ecosystem: Engineered > Bioreactor > Anaerobic >... | reverse complement strand
CATCCATTACGTCACGGTTACCAAAGGACGCTTGAAATTGGGCGATGCGGTGCTCGCCTCGGTCGACGCCGCGGCGCGGACCGCAACGGCCTGCCACCACACGGCAACTCATCTCTTGCAGGCCGCTCTCCAGGAAACGCTCGGAGAACATGTGCATCAGGCAGGATCGCTGGTGTCACCAGACCGCCTGCGCTTTGATTTTACGCATTTCGAAGGCATTCCCGCGGAACGGCTGCGCGACATCGAGCGTCTCGTGAATCAATACATCCGGTCGGACTCGCCTGTCGCCGCCAAGACCATGCCCCTCGCCGAAGCGCGCGCCGCCGGCGCCATGGCGCTGTTTGGAGAGAAGTACGGCGATTCGGTGCGCGTAGTGCAAGTCGACGACATCAGCATGGAACTCTGCGGCGGCACCCACGTCGGCCGCACCGGGGTGATCGGCGCCTTCAAGATTCTCGGCGAATTCTCGATATCGGCTGGCGTCCGCCGCATCGAAGCGGTTTGCGCCGAGCGCGCCGTTGACGTCATTCAGGTGCAGGAGGAACAACTAACCGCTGTTGCACAATTGCTGAATGCCAACGCGGACTCTCTTCTCTCTCGCGTTCAATCCGTCATGGACGAGAACAAACGCTTGAACCGCGATGTCACCCGCTGGAAACAGGCCGCGGCCACCGGCGGCGCCGTCGATTATATGGCTCGCGTACAGGACGTCGACGGCGTCAAACTCCTCGCAGCCGAGATCGAAGGCCAGGACGCCGATGGCCTCCGCCTCGTGATGGACAAGCTGCGGGACCAGCTCGGTTCCGGCATCGTTATCCTTGCGTCCGGCGTTGAACAAAAGGCTGCGCTCTGCGTCGGCGTCACCAAGGATCTCACGTCCCGGGTAAAGGCTGGCGATATCGTTAAACTGCTTGCCCCCATCGTCGGGGGCGGTGGAGGCGGACGCCCTGACATGGCCCAGGCCGGCGGCAAACAACCTGAGAAGATCGGCGAGGTCATCGCAAAGGCGCCCCAAATCGTTCGCCAGTGCCTCTCGTAAGCTCTGATGTGTGCTGGACGCATGTTCGCGATACATAAAAACGCGTAAGTTGACCGTAGGGAGGTGAAGTTGCTCGAAATCGGCCGCATTATCGGACTGGACATAGGAAACGTGCGGATAGGCGTCGCTGTCAGCGACCCGTTGGGCATTACCGCGCAGGCACGGGAAGTTATTACCGTACGCTCTCCAGAAGAAGACGTGGATGCCATTCGTGGCATCGTCAAAGATACCGGGGCGGTCCGGATTGTCGCAGGCCTTCCGCTTGACCAGAACGGAGAAATTGGCCCGCAAGCCGAAAAAGTGCTCGCCTTCGTGGAAACCCTGCGGACTGCACTGGATATTGATATTGTGACTCAGGACGAGCGGTTCTCGACCGCCGCGGCCGAACGGGCCCTCATCGGCGCGAACATGCGGCGCAGCAAGCGCAAGAACGTGATCGATATGGTTGCCGCGCAGCATATACTGCAAACGTACCTCGGCCGGCAGAGTTGTCGCGGAGTTTGATGCCGCCATGAGCGCAGCAGAAACAGAAAAGCGTCCCGCATCCAAACGTTCCTGCCTGCGCCTGTTCGCGAGGTCGGTCCTGCTTCTATTTGTGCTGCTGCTGTTGGCGGCCGCTGTAATTGCCGTAGGCGGTTACCTTGTCTATGACCATGTCACGCGGCCCGGCACGCCGGGGGAGATGGTCTCCGTGACTATTCCCGAAGGGTTGACGGGGAAGGCCGTGGGCGAACTGCTTGCCGACCGGGGCCTTGTGGAGCACGAACTGTTTTTCCGGCTCGCGATGCGGCTCGACAAATCCGGCCGGCCCATCAAACACGGCTACTATGAATTGCCCGCCGGCTTGTCCCCCACGGAAATCCTCAACTGCCTGCAGGAAGGAAGCCCGTGGCACATTCCGCCCGGGGGAGTTCCCGATGAACTCAAGGTGACCGTTCCCGAAGGGCTTACCATCGCGCAGATGGCCGAACAATTCAACGACCCCGGCGCCTTCAAGGAAGCGGCAAGCGATCCGGCGCTGCTTGCCCGCCTGGGGCTGGCGGTGCCCAGTCTTGAGGGTTTCCTGATGCCAAGCACGTACTATTTCGCGAAAAAGCCTGACGAACGCGCCGTGGTCGAGCGCATGTTCGGCCAGTTTCAGCAGGAATACGCCAAACTCGTGGAAGAAATCCCTGAAGCCGCGGGACGAGACGTGCTCGAGGTGGTCACTATTGCTTCGCTCATCGAAGAAGAGTGCCGTGTGGAGGAAGAGCGGTCCGTTGTCGCCGCGGTGATTTATAACCGTATGGAAGAAGGCATGCCGCTGGAACTGGACAGCACACTCCAGTATGCTTTGGGGAAGTACGGCGAACGGATTCTGTACGAGGACAAAGAGACGGACTCGCCTTACAATACATACAAGCGCAAAGGGCTGCCCCCGGGTCCGATTTCCAATCCGGGGCTTGCGTGCCTTCGCGCGGCGTTGAAGCCCGCGGAGGAAGAGTATTTGTTCTTCGTATCCAATGCCGACGGTAAGACGCACACATTCAGCACGAACCTGACGGAACACGCCCGGGCCGTCCGGCGTTTTCGCAGAGAGATCGCGGTACAACGCCGCGAGCTGCGCGAGGATGAACCTGTTGGAGAACACGATGAATCGCAGTAAGGCTCCGCGAGCCCAATTGCTGCCGCCCGACAGAGTGATGGTTGCAGTCAATCGCGATATCGAACACGAGCTGGCCTGCGCGGAAGAATACGGCATTGGAGCGGAGATTCAGACGTTTTCCCTCCCGCAGATGCTGGTCAAGGACTGTTCGGAAGCCCTTGCCGCGATGGTTGAGCGCATTAAGAATATCGAGGGGCCAATTGGCGTGCACGGCCCCTTCATCGACACTATACATGCGAGTTCCGACCCTGAAATCGTGCGCGTCTGCCGCAGCCGTTACCTGGGCTCCCTTGATGTGGCTCAGACCCTCGGCGCGGGGTATTCCCTGTTTCACAGTCAGTACAACACTTTGCTGAAACTTGAGACCTATCCCGACCTGTACCATGAGGCCAGCCTGCGCTTCTGGCCGGAAATCCTCGAACAGGCGGAGAAACGCGGCGTCTCAGTCTATATGGAAAACATGTTCGATGAAAACCCCGCTCCGATGCGCCGCCTCGCCGATGCGATCGACTCGCCGCGTTTCAAACTCTGCCTCGATATCGCGCACAGCCAGATCTACAGTCAGCGCAGCGTCGCGGAATGGATTGACACGTACGGCAAACACCTGGCCCATGTTCACATGAATGATACCCGCGGCACGTATGACGACCATCTCGGCCTTGGAGAGGGCAGTCTTGACATTCCAGCAGCTCTGAAAAGCCTCAAGGCGACGGGTCTCGACATCACCTACGCGCTCGAAACAAATACACACACGCGCGAGAGCCTCGAGTTCCTTGGCATTTCCAAACGCCGCTGATTGCCGCTCGATGCCCTACAAGAGAGAAGCCCTGACGCAGAGACTTCGCACAAAGCGCGGCTCTCCACGCCCCCGGATGGTGAAGCCAGCCAGCTTGAGAGCCGTAGTGGCCTCGTAGTATAATTGAGCCTTGGCGTCCGTTCTCGATTGGCGGTCTTCTACCGGGGATCAGCATACACATACGGTCCACTGTCCGAAGGATAAACCTGTTTTTGGAGGATTTTTGAAATGGCCAATGTCGACCCGGCAAACGTGCGGAACGTAGGTATTTTAGGACATAGCAGCACCGGCAAAACGATGCTGATCGAACACATCTTGCATATGGCCGGCAAGACCAACCGCCTCGGGAAGATCGAGGACGGAAACACCGTCGGCGATTACCTCGAGGAGGAAATCAGCCGGCAACAGACAATCTGCATGAAGCTCATGAACCTGGATTGGGAAGGGAAGCGCATACACCTTGTTGATCACCCGGGCTATGCGGATTTCGTGGGCGAAGTTGCTGCATCCATCCCCGTCCTTGACAGCGTGATCATTGTCGTGGACGCCACCTCCCCCATACAGGTTGGTACCGACGTTGCCATGAAGTATGCCGACAAACATGACACGCCGCGCGCCATATTTGTGAACAAGCTGGATCGCGAACACACCAGTTTTGACGAGGTAGTGACGGCTATTCGGGCCACGTACGGCCAGCAATGCGTCCCGTTCGTGCTGCCTATCGGACATGCCGACAGCTTGACCGGCGCTGTCAATATCTTGACGGAACAGAATGACGAACTGGCCGCGCGGATCGACGAACTCAAGAGTTCGATGATCGACGCCGTGGCGGAATCGGACGATGTGCTGCTCGAGAAATTCCTCGAAACCGGCGAACTGGCTCCCGAAGAATTCAATCAAGGCCTGCAAAAGGGTATCCAGTCGGGCAAGATCGTCCCGATCATCGGCGGCAGCGTGTCAAAAGAGGTTGGCCTGAAACACCTCATGGACCTCGTAGCCACGATTTTCCCCTCGCCGTGCGACCGCAAGATCACCGCGAAAACCCGGAGCGGCGAGGAAAAGGAAGTGGACACCTCCAAGGACGCCCCCTTCCTCGCGCAGGTATTCCGCTCGATCGTGGATCCCTATGTTGGCCAGCTCACGTTCTTCCGCGTCTTCTCGGGCACGCTTCGATCCGACACCGACTTCTACAATGTCAGCACGCAAACCAAAGAGCGTACCGGCAAGATCTATCTCATGAACGGCAAAGAACAGACACCCGTGGAAAGCGTGGGCCCGGGCGATTTGGCCGCCATGACCAAACTTAAGAACACGCATTTCGGCAACACTATCGCCGCGGCGGGGAACGAACTTTTCCTTCCCAAGATCGAATTGCCGGAATCCATGGTAAAGCTCGCCATCTCCCCCAAATCCCGCGCCGACGAAGACAAGATCGGAGAGGCATTGAACCGCATGGCCGAAGAAGATCCTACTTTCTCCCACTATCGCGACACAGCCACTAACGAGCACGTGATTCGCGGCATGGGAGATTTGCAGCTCGACATCTTGTTGGACCGCATGAAGCGCAAGTTCAACGTCGCGGCCGAGACGCGCACCCCCAAAGTCGCGTATAAAGAGACGGTGCGCGGCACGGCGGAGGTACAGGGCAAACACAAGAAGCAGACCGGCGGCCACGGGCAGTACGGCGACGTCCACATCCGGATCGCCCCCAATGAGCGCGGAGCCGGTTACGAATTCATCGACAGCATCGTCGGCGGCGTTGTCCCCAGGCAGTACATTCCGCATGTCGACAAGGGCTCCCAAGACGCCCTCGAAAAGGGAGTTATCGCGGGCTACCCGGTGGTAGACATCAAGGTCGAGCTGTTCTACGGCTCCTATCACGATGTCGACTCCTCGGAAATGGCTTTCAAGATTGCCGCGTCGATGGCTATCCAGAAAGCCGTTCGGCAGGCCAATCCCTGTCTCCTGGAACCAATCGTGGAACTGGAAGTCGTTGTTCCCGACGAGTTCATGGGCGACGTGAATGGCGACCTGAACAGCCGCCGCGGGCGCATCATGGGCATGGAACCCGCGGGTCCCGGCCGCCAGATGGTTCGGGTCCAGGTGCCGGAAGCCGAGATTCTACGGTACTCCACGGATCTCCGAAGCATGACAGGGGGCCGCGGCAGCTACTTCCAGCGGTTCAGCCACTACGAGGAAGTGCCCGAACATATTGCGCAGCAGATCATCGCCGCCTACGAAAAACAGAGGGCAGCGGGTGAATAGAATCTGGCAGCGCACCGGCTTTGATGAGGGAAGGTTTCGGCCTTCCCTCGTTTTTTGGGGGAACGGGCGTCATCAGCAATTCGCTTTTGACTCCGCGGATAGGTATACTATCCGCCTCTATGCCTATAGCAAGACGAAAAGTCCATAAACGGATTGCCCTGCTTGAGGTGCGGGACCCTCTCATTATCGAGGAAATTGAGCGGGATCCCGGACTGCAGACGTTTCTCGGCGCGCGTCTGTCTGAGCGCTGCATCGCGGTGCAGCCGCAAGCCGTTGAAGACGTCGTGAAACGTCTGCTGGCGTTAGGGCATATGCCCAGAGTCATAGAGTGACCCAAGAGTACACCATAAAAGAATGTTTGCGCGGCTACACCACTGAGGCCTTGGGGGACATCTGCGCGTCCCGACAGCTGGCCGTGACCAGCCGCGAAAGCCGCATCCGGGCTATTGAGAAGATACTGCGCGACCCTCTGCACATCGACCAGTGCCTTAAATCACTACGGGGCAGCGCTTTACGCGCGCTCAGGCTGGTAGGCAAGCAAACCCGCATGGGCGTGGTGGATCTTGTCGCGGTACCGGGCCTCTATGGCGAAAGGGCCCCCCTGGACCAAATCGAGGAGCTGGTCCGTATGGGTCTGCTTCTCGCCCTGCCCGAACAGAATAAGGGCACGTTTTCCATCAGTCATATCCGGCAGAGCGTGACAAACGGAGTTGCTTCCCCGACGCTGTTTGTTCCAGAGGATATCGCACGCCGCCTGCCTTCCCCGCCATTGCTGGACGTCGAGATACCGGAATCGCCCGCGCCCAGCGCGCCGCCTAAGCCCGCCGCCATTACTCAGGCCACGACCGAGTTTCTCGAGACCCTCCGTATCATCGAAAGTTTAACTCCGCGGATAACCAGTGGCCGTGCATTGCACAAGACGGACGCGGCAAAGGCCTATGAGATGGCACGGGAAGCAGGATTGACTCGCGAGAATATGGAAATCTCTCTGGCCATGGCTGAGGGACTGGATTGTGTGGCCTCGAAGGACGGCCGGTTCGTCACCACCCCCGCCGCTAACGAATGGGCATCAGGGAGCCGCTCGATGCGGATGAGGGCTCTTTTCGAGGCGTATCTCGCCAGTGAGTCCCTGCCTGACGTACGACTTTTCTTTCCGATGCTGGTCGAGACGATGGAGAAGTACCTTCCGCCGCATACGCAACGGAGAACCTACCACAAGGTGTTGGCGGCCGAGGTGCTTAAGGCCCAGAAACCCGGGGTGTGGTACTCGACTGGCGCCTTCGTGGAAGCGATTCGCCGCCTTGACCCCAACGTCTTGTTCCTGCAGGAACCGTGGCGGGCGATCCAAGCCAGCGCGCGAGGTTCGGGCGCCGAGTGGCGCCAACAAGCATGGCAAGCGCATGAGAAACGCCTTTTTACCTGGATGCTGAGGAATCTGTTCGCGGGCATGGGTATCGTTGAGCTCGCGGACGATGGCGGCCTGTTTCGCATTACCGAAATGGGCCACTACGTCCTGGGACAGGGCGACGCTCCCCCCACCGCTCAGGATGAACTCCGTGACGCACTGGTGGTTCAACCTGATTTCGAGATCATCGCTTATCTGGACCGGTGCCCGCCGAACCTTCGCCGGAAGCTGGATATGTTCTGCGAGCGGGTGCGGGGCGGCATGGCAACAACCTACCGCCTCACCCAGGAAAGCGTCTATCACGGCGTTCGCTCGGGTCTGGACATTGAACGGCTGGTTCTGCTGCTCGAGAGATCATCAACTAAACCTTTGCCTTCCAATGTGTTGACGCAATTCGAGGTCTGGAAGAACAAGTTAGCCGCCATATCGATTCGCCGGTTCTGTCATGTCATCGAATGCGCAACGAGCACCCAGGCCAAGGAAACGGCGTCCGATATCCAGAACAGCGTGCGCATTGGCGAACGCTTTGTCTTGATTGATGGCAACTTCCCTGAAGACGCCGCGATCATCGATTACACCCATTCCTTGCCGCCCGCATTGGAGCAGGATGAAGGGCTGCGCCTCCATGCTTCCTGGGAAGACGTGAACTTCTTCCTCAAGACCCGGCTCGAAGAGATCGGCCAAGTCGAATCCAAGACCCCGGCCGAGGGCATGACGGTGTCCCTCAGCCCGGCTCGTGTCAAGTCGGAGGAAGACGCTGCCCTTCTGGTGGCACAAATAGAAGCCTTGGCGAAACATCCGTTGGCAGCCCGGTACCGGCTCGCCTTACGGGCTTGGGCCGGAGGAGTCGGTGAAGCGCGCTCCAAGAACGTCACGGCGGTCCGGTTCGAAGACCCTGAAACCTGCGAAGCCATCCTGCAAGTGCCGGGTGTAGACAAACATATCGAGGGCCGGTTGGGCCTGTACACCCTCATTGTCCGCCAAGGCAGTATGGTGCCGTTCAGGCAGCTCCTTAAAAACCACGGCATCAAGATGGCAAAATCCGGCGACATTGCCGACCCCGGCCCTCCGGAGCAATGGGCCCCTCGCTGGCTCGAGGACCATAGCATCGAGGAAAGCCGGGACCCCGTCCGTGAGAAGGTTCAGCAAGACCCGGAAGAGAAGGACGTTCCCGAACTCGTTCCCTTGCCGTCCTATCCTCCGCGTATCATGCGCGGCATTCTCGAAGAGGCCATCGAAGGACGGCATCCCGTGCTCATCAATTACCAGTCCGCCTGGAGCGCGCGCCCCATGACCCGCCAAGTAAACCCTGTGGCTCTCGATATCAGCGGTTCCTCGGCTTCCCTGAGCGGCTATTGCCACCAGCACGGTGGCGCCCGCAGCTTCAAGTTAGCGCGCATCCTCGGTATACGCCTTTTGGAGGATGAATCCTTTTGAAGCCGGGTAATGCCCGGACGCTGTAAAGACCGCGCCCGATCGTGTTATTCTTCGTCCCTCAACAGGTGGAGGCTCTTCATGGCTGATTTTCTGTCACAAGGCGAGCATGTGGTGGGTGTCGATATCGGCGGCACGAAACTGATGGCGGTGGTTTTTGACCATAAGTTCAGGCCCATTGGCCGCAACAAGCGTAAGAGCAAATCCAACAAAGGAGAGCCTACCGAGGAGCGCTTGACCCGGACCATCCAGGAAGCCCTGGAAGAGGCCAAGGTGGACGCCGTACGCGGCATAGGCGTTGGCTCGCCGGGGCCGCTCGACCCCAAGACCGGCGTGATCATCGATACACCCAATCTCGCGTGGAAAGATTTTCCTCTCGCACAGTATCTGAAGAAGCAGTTCAAGACGCCCGTGGTCGTCGACAATGATGTCAACGTAGGCACCTACGGCGAATACCGCTTTGGAGAAATCAGCGGATGCGAAAGCGTCCTGGGCGTCTTTCCGGGAACCGGGATTGGCGCGGGAATCATCATCGAGCGTGAGATCTTCTACGGTTTCTCGGGTGCAGCGGGCGAATTCGGCCACATGACGCTCGAGGTGGATGGCCCTTACTGCGGGTGCGGAAAACGCGGGTGTCTCGAGGCTCTCGCCTCTCGTGTGGCTATTGCGGCGCAGGTCGCGGCTTTGGCGGCAAGAGGCGACGCCCCCTACATCCTGGCCAATTGCGGGACCGACCTGGAGAAGATCCGAAGCACTGTCCTGGCTGACGCTGTAAAGGCCGGCGAGAAGATGGTCGAGGGGGTGATACGGAAGGCCGCTTACTACGTCGGCGTTGCCACGGGAAATGCCATCAACATACTCAGTCCCGAAGCCGTGGTTCTCGGGGGCGGTCTGGTCGAGGCGATGCCCGACCTGTACCTCGAGGAAGTCAAGCGGGGAATCAAGGAACACGCCATGCCATTCCTGCGGCGCAACGTACGTATCGTGACCGCGAAACTGGCCGACGACGCCGTCGTTATGGGCGCGGCGTACATGATCGCCGAGCGATTGGGGGAGTTGTAGGCGCTTGCCCTCGGCATCGCCGCCGGGCTGAGCGTATGCGGCCCTTATCAGAAATGGCGGCGCCGCACGGACTCATCCGGAGGAGGAGGCGGGGGCGGCCCCGGATTCACGAGCGGCTGAAACACCTTCGCGATACGATCACGAAGCGACGGGTTCTCGCAAATGATGAGAAGCACGTAGTATTTGTTGCGCACCGTTGTCGCGATATTTTTCGGTTGGTAGTCGGGCAATGAGCTTGCTACGTCGACCTCCATCTTGATGCGCTCCTGCTCGATCACCTCGAGATTCGAATAGGTGAATAAGTGCACTTTTGCCCCATTAATGGTCATGAAGATTTCGGCATCTGATTGATACCCCGGCCGGCTGATGGTACGCTCGTTGGCTACGGAGAAATTCTGCGCCCGGTATGCGTCTTTGATTTTGTCAACAGTCAGGGGTTCCGGCTCTTTTGTCAATTGACAAACGAGCGGAATCCCGGCCAACAGGAGAATGCACAAGATAATCGCGATCAGCGTCTTGTCCATACCCGCCCCTCACCTATTTGAAACCGGTCACCAGCTCCTGAATCAGCAAATACCAGCCATCGGCCAGTACAAACATGATTATCTTGAACGGCAAAGACACGAAAACCGGCGGCAGCATCATCATCCCCATCGACATGAGCGTGCTTGCCACCACCATGTCGATAATCAGGAACGGGATATAGATGATGAACCCAATCTGAAACGCAATGCGTATTTCGCTCAAGATGAACCCGCATGTCAGCGTGGCCAATGGCACATCGTCGCGCGTCTGGGGGCGTTCCATCCGCGCGATGTCAATGAAAAGGGCCAGGTCCTTGGGCCGCACCTGGCGGAACATGAAATCGCGCACGGGGCCAATGGTGTTCGCAACGGCCTCGTTCCAGCCGATCTCCTCGTTCACATAGGGCAGGTACGCCTCGTCGTATACCTGCTGATAGATTGGCGACATGATGTAGAAGGTGAGAATAAGCGCCAGACCGATGAGCACTTGGTTCGGAGGAGTCTGCTGCGTGGCCATGGCTTGCCGCAAAAAACCGAATACCACGATGATCCGCAGAAACGACGTGGTCATGATGAAGATTGCAGGAGCCAGGGAAAGGACCGTAAGCAATATGAAGAGCGACAAGGTCGTGGAGATGCGGTCGGGAGACGTTGCCCCTTGCATCCCCCGGAACACGTTTTCGATACCCAGCGGACCCGTCTCTTCCGGCGCCCCCTGAGCTGCGGCGGCAGCAGAAACCAAGAGCAGCGCGCAGATTATCCCCGCTTTGAACAATCGCTTAGGGTTCCGATTCACGCGTCGAGTCCCGCAGGTATTCCCGCAACCGGTGTATATCGCCTCGCAGCGCCGCAATATCGTCTTCATCGACCGGCGAATTCGCTTCCTGCATCTCGCCCCCGGTCTCGCGGTTGATCTCCGCAAGATTTGCCCGAAGCTCCGAGAAGAATTCCCGCCCGCCCTCTGGCGCTGTCTTGCCCGCCCCATCCTCGCCACCCGCGCGGGACTCTTCCCGCGCGGCCGCAAACTCCGCCTCATCAAAATCGGCAATCAGGGACAGCGCACTCTGGCTCTGGCCAATCACAAGGACTTTGCCACCCGTGCGGACAAAGTGAAGGCATACCCGGGGATTCAGGTAGAGCCTGCCCAAGACGGCGCCAAGGCGGCTGCCTGTCAGCAGCTTCCCGCCGCTGCTCCTGCGCTGCAAGAAGTAGTACACCAACAGAATCATCGCCACAACCACGAGCAGCCACCCGAAAGCCTTCAGGATGTTGTAGGACGTTCGGTCGGCCGGAGCCCCTTCAAGCGCCTGGCCGGCAGCCTCCGGCCCTGCACCGCGCCGGGCGTCCAGCTCCCGGTTCAGCTGGGTCATGAATGCATCCGGCCGGGCCTCACCGGTCTTCTTGCCCTCTTCCGCCGAGTGTTGCGTCTCCGCGACGGGTTTCTCGGGAACATCAGCCAAGACGTCCGAACCCAGCTTCACATTCGGGGGGGGAATCGCTTCGAACTCGCTGTACTCATCGGGCTCCGGGGCAGTTGCGCCCGCTTCCGGCGCCGGTTCCTGGGCGAACACCGCCAGCGCACCGGCCCAAAGAACCAAGCCGACCAACGGAAGCACGCATTTAGTCCGCCGATGCATCGTCATGCCCCTCATCAAGCCCTGAGCGGTCCTCTTGGCCCACAATCTCGCCAATACGCACGTGTAATTCGTCGGCAATGACGACTACCTCGCCGTGGGCAAGAGGCAACCCGTTCACGTAGATGTCCGTCATCTCGCCGGCCATTTTGTCCAAAGGCACAACGGACCCACTCCTGAGTCCGAGCACCTCGCGCACGGTCATGGAACAACTTCCCAGATGCGCCGTAATGGTCATCTTGACCTGTCTTAAATCGTCAAGGGAGACGTGCTCGCTGCCTGCCGCCGCGAGTGGACTAACCTCGCGGAATTCGTGATCATGAGCCTGTTTTGCATCCGCATCCATTACATTTGGTCGCTCACAAGGAAACGCCGGTGAAACACAGCGGTAACCTGGATTTGGGGATTGATGGCGGCCGGCTGCAGCTGTTTCAGAATCGTGTTCGCTTCCATGAGTATGGTTCGCTGGATGTCCGCCTTGACGCGCGGATCATCCAGTTCCGCCCGCGTCCTGAACTCGTGCTGCTTGTTGATCATATCCGTAAAACGGGCCCTATGCTTCTCTAGAAGATCAGCGGTCATCTGATTATTGCATTCCAACGATACGGCAAACAACAGCATGGCCGCCGGCAGTTGACTGTCCGTCGGCATTTTCACCGAAGCAACGGCGTCATCAAAATCCACCGTGACGGCATTCGGATTCAGTTTGTCACCAGCATCTGCCGCAGGGGACGACCGCGCCCCGCCATCCTCGGAAAGCCTGGGCTTCAGCACAAACAGGTAGAGCACGACCGCTGCAATCGCGGCAACCATAACGGCAACTCCCAGCCAGATGAGCATGCTGACAAAACTCGATTTCCTGGGTGAAGGGGCCGCTGGCTGTTCATCAGACATATCTGTTCTTCCTCACTTAGGGGCTCTGCTCGGTCTCGCCCGAATGCTCGAGTTCATCGATCCCGCGCCGTAAACCGTCTGTTGTTTCTTTGGAGAATTCCCCGCTCACATGTATTTCCACGCGCCTGTTCGCCTGCATCCCCTCTTCCGTTTCATTTGTCGCGATGGGCTGCGACGGCCCGCACGCAATGATTTCAAAGGTCTCCATGGGGATCTGGGATTGCGCATGGAGGTAATCCGTCACACTTTTTGCTCTGCCGTAGCTGAGATGATAATTGTCCTCGAACCTTCCTCCTGGCGTCAAGGGACGGCTATCCGTGTGGCCCCGAATCTCGATTTTGGCGCCGGGCAGGTCCCGCAAGACCGACCCGATATCGCTGAGAACCGGCAGCGCCTCGGGCTTCAATTCCGCTTTGGCCGTGTCAAACAGGATCTGGCTCGGCAGATTGATTTTCAGGCCGCCCTCTTCGTCAAACTCGACTTTGACGTCCTTCGCCTTGTTGTTGACCAGCAATCGCTCGCTAATCATCCGGGCGGCGCGTTCGGCGGCGTGCGAACGGCGCGTCCGCAACTGTTCCACGGGTAAAGGTTGGATGACCGACGTATTATAAGGCAAGATGCCCAGCGCGCCTTTCAAAGATTGTACGGCGGTACTGTATTTCTTTTCGCTGATGCTCGAGAAGGACACCAGGAGAATGAAGAAACACAGAAACAGACTCATCATGTCGCCGTAGGTCACCATCCAGCCTGGCGCACCGGGCGGATCCATGCTTGCTTTCTGGCGTTTGTCCTTTGGCATGTTACCTTGAACTGACTTGGCGCCGCACGGCCGGAGATACGAACGCCTTCAGCTTCTGCTCCACCACCCGGGGATTGTCCCCCGATTGAATGGACAGAATGCCCTCAATAACCAGTTCCTTTGCCAGGAGCTCATTGCTGGTGCGCACTTTGAGTTTGCCTGCCGCGGGCAGGAAGACCACATTGGCCAGCAGCGCCCCGTACAGCGTCGTAAGGACCGCCACGGCCATGCCTTCGCCGATTTTCGACGGGTCATCGAGGGTAACGAACATCTGCACCATCCCGATAAGGGTGCCGATCATTCCAAAAGCCGGAGCGAATGTCCCCATGGCGAGGAGAATCGCCTGCCCCATCGCATGACGGTCTTCCATGAAGGCAAGCTCAGTCGTCAGTATGTCCTTGATGAGCTCAGGAGCGGTGCCATCGATGGCCAGTTGAACACTTCTTTCGAGAAACTCATCCCCCGCTTCACCAGCATGGGATTCCAGCGCCAGGATTCCCTCCCGGCGGGCAATGGTGGCGAAGCCGACCAGTTTGGGAATCAGATTCTCGGGCGGGGTTTCTTTGTGAAAGAACGCGTTCTTGACCGTGTTCAAGACGCTCAACACGTCGCCCAAAGGAAAATTGATGAGTGTGGACGCCAGCGTCCCCCCGACCACGATCACAACGGATGACGCACTCCAAAACACGCCCGGATGGCCACCCATAAGGATCGATACAACTACCAGGGTTATCCCCGAAATCAGACCCACAAGTGTCGCGATATCCATACGCTGCGCCTTTTGCTGGGCTCCCCTTTTCAGAACATGCGCTGCATGTTCGCAAGCATTTTAGCACTCCGGCCGCAAACCCACAACCGCCGGATGGCTCGGCACTCTGAGATGTCCCGGTCTACGCCGGAAAGACTCCAGAAAAACGGGGCGGCACACGCGCGCCGCGCGCATGCCGCCCCGGCATCACTCAGCCATCGCCCGCATCATGGCGCTACCGGACCAGGTTCACGGTCTCTTGAAGCAACGTGTCGGCCGTCGTGATAGTCCGGGCATTTGCCTGGAAGCCCCGCTGGGTCACAATCATATTGCTGAACTCGGTTGCCAGGTCCACGTTCGAGCCTTCCAGAACGCCACCCGATACCTGGCCGCGGCCTCCTGTATTCGGCAACCCTATCTGGGGAGTGCCGGAGGCAGGGGTGTCCCGGAACAGGTTATTCCCTTCACGCTGGAGGCCCCCTACATTGGCGAAGGACGCGAGGGCGATCTGACCGATAACGCGGGTCAGGCCATTCGAGAACACGCCGTTGATGGTTCCGTCGCCAGCGATGTTGAAGCTCTCCAGCGTGCCGCGCGCAAACCCATCCTGGTTGGTCACTGTGGCATCGCTGTTGGAGGCCAATTCCGTAACGGACGAGAAATCGATCTGGAACTCAAACGGCGTTTGGGGGTACGAATCCAGAGCCCCGAACGCCGCCAGCGGAACGGATACTTCGGGAGTCCCATCGGGCCGCGACGTAAACACGCCGCCGGCTAATGTCCCTTCATCAAAATAGTTGCCTTCGGAATCGAACAGAACAACGCCCTCTCCCACCGTTGTCGTCACCGGCGGGGTGTCCGAATTGGTGTATTCCACGACGTAGGACCAGGCGTTGTAGTTCGTGCCGCCAACATCTACCTGAGAGATCTTCGTGAATGTCGTCAGTAATTCGCGGGCCGTGCCCAGCGAATCAAACACGTTGACACGGCGCTCGATGATATCGCCCGCAACCGCCTGCGAATTGAGGTTTCCGCGCACCTGGACCTGTTCAGTCGCCCGGACGATAGAGGTGCCTCCCACAGGAACCTCGAGGTCTGTGGGTACGGCCCCCACATTCACCTCGCCCGTTTCGTCCGCGAGGTACCCTTGAACCCGCATGCCGGTGGCCGGGTCGATAAGCTGTCCCAACGCGTTCAACGTGAAGGAACCATCGCGCGTGTAGTACAGGCCCGAACCATCGCTCAACACAAAGAAGCCCGTTCCCTGTATCGCCAGGTCCGAGTTGTTTCCCGTGGTCTGCAGCGAACCTTGCGTATGGATCGTATCAATCGTGGCGACTTGCACGCCCAAACCGACCTGTACCGGGTTCGAGCCGCCAAAGCCGTCCACGGGGCCGCGGCCCCCTTCCAGTGTCTGCGAAAACAGGTCCTGAAACAGGGCTCGCGCCGCGCGATACCCGGGCGTATTGACGTTCGCGATGTTGGCAGCGATGACATCCATGCGCCGCTGATGTGTCTGCAGGCCTGTCACGCCAGTGTAAATTGCTGTACCCATTTCACATACCCTCCTGCTGCTGCGCCGCGTCAATCAATCGGCAGCGCGAGAGCCTCCCCTGAAGGGTCCGGCTCCTATCCTTAACTGCGTTACACCCGCCCCGGGCTGGAAGCCACGAGCACGGCACTGTCAATATTGGTGAATACGGCGTCCCCGAGTTCCGAACGGGGAACAGCCGTGATAACGGTCCGATTGGCGACGCTCACCACGAACGCCGCATCTTCGGTAAGGAGTAAGGTCTCTCGAGACCCCTTGGCGGCCGCTCGTTCGACGCCCTGCTGCAACGCCGTCTTCTCCGTGTCCGACAGTGTGATATTGCGGTCACGAAGCCGTTGCGCCGCGTGCGCAGAGAACCGCAGCGCGGATTGCGCGCGCTGGACGCGGGCCAGGATATCCGAGAACGATGTTTGCGAGACAGTGGATGCCGGCGCAGGCGTCTGCGCCCTCGCCCCGATGTCCTGCACAGGTGTGAGTTGTACGTGCTCGATCATGGCGGTCACCCTACACTGAGAACGCCCGCCATCGAGAGCAACTTTCCATCCACAGTCAGATAAACCAGGCTTCCGTCCAGGTGAACGGTTTCCACGGTTCCCTGCACCAGGTTGCCTTCATCATCTATGCCGGTGACCTCGTGTCCCACGAGGCTGCTGGCGGAAATGAAGTTCAACTGGTCGAAGTTGCCGCTGAGCGTTTCAAAACTCTCGTTAAGATTGTTCATCTGCTCGAGCGAGGCAAACTGCGCCAGTTGCGCCACCATTTCCGTGTTGTCCACGGGATTCAAGGGGTCCTGGTGCTGCATTTCGAGCACCAGAAGCTGCAAGAAAGCGTCGCGATCGAGGTCGTTTGTCATTTCGTACGCGACCTCGGCGCTATCGCTTTTTTTCACCAAACCGGCCTGTTTCAACACGTATGCCACTCGCGCGTCGGACATCGACTGCAATTTTCCGGCGACCTCCTCGCGCGCGATGCGCGTCGAACTCAGGTCGCCCGCGAAATTGTCCCGAATGGCTACAAGCGCGTTCATATGCTCCTCCTTTCCTTAGCACCGGCGTCATTGAGCCTGACACGGCATAAGACAGGCAGGTCCCCGTTCATGCGTAGAGACTCAACAACCCTTCGTGATAGGCCGTGCGCGCCCGGCGTCCGTCAGATGCCGTCTGCGCGTTACCATAAGATTTGTTCCAGAACTCCGGGCTACGGGATCCATAATGCGCATTTCCGTCGGCAGTCCCCTTACCGGTGAGATTTGCATAGCCGCCGGATGCTCCGCCGTCCGGGGAAACCGTTACGCGAACCACATTGACTCCATCGCGCGCAAGCGCGTTTCGGAGTCCCTCCGAACCATTCTCCATCGCATCGCGTACGGACGGATTACCCGATACCAGACGCAAATGGAGTTCATCGCGAACGGAAACGATTTCGACACGGACTTCGCCAAGAGATTCCGGCGCCAATCGTACCCGGAGCGATTTTTCGCCCTCGGACACAAGGTAACGGACGCTCTTGACGGCCAACTCCGTCATCGAGTCCCGTAACGCGAGTTCACGCGGAACAGCGTATTCTGCAACGTCTCCGGCAGCGTGGACTATGCCCAAGTCCCGAGACGCGCCCGGCGTTGGCTGCGAGGACGCCGCAACCAGCGGCGTCTCGTGAAGCACCCGTTGCGTCCCGGCATGCGGCATCTCGAGGGCAGAGCGCGCTACGGGAGGTTCCTCCGCGGCCTTCTCAGTGTCGAGGTAACAGGCCAGAAACTCCCCAACCTTCGAGGAAGGCGCCGGTGCGCTCTGGGATTCGGAGAGCCCGCCGGATGCTGGCTGGCTACCCTCTTCAGACGCTTGTCCGTGCTGTCTGTGTTGGAGGCCCGGGACCGCATCGTGGGCAACCGTGGCCGTACGCGGCCCCGTCACGTGAACTGAAACCGCGCCGGGATTCGTGCTCGTTTCGGCCGTCCCAGACCCTGTTTCTACCGCAAGAACCTCGAGCTTCACGCCCTCCGGAGTCAGGCAGGCAAACGCTTCCCGCGCCGCCGTTGACCCGGTCTGGGCACTCGATGCTGCATCAGGCGCGCATGCAGGCGCTTGTGATCCCGCAAGCCCCTCGCCATCGCTCGCGGGCGGAGGCCCGCCCCGCGCGATCGGGGAAGCCGTCCCAACGGCGCCCCTGTCGGCGGCGGCTTGAGACAGGACGGGAACGGCGCTGTCCGGGTCCTCAGTCGTCGGGGCCGGAACATTCGCCTGCGCCGCGGTCTCGGGTTCGGCAGGGGGGGGATGAGCGGTCATCGGCGGCAACTGAGCGGCGAGTGAAGGCTCTCCCCCACTCGCTTCCTCGGTTCCTCCGAGCGCACCGGACGCCCCCGCCAGGGACCACGCCTCTTTCAGAGGAACCCTGTCGCCTTGGCTGTGCTCGACGACGCGATATGCCGCCGTGCTTTGTAGCCGCGGGGCAGGCGTCTCAGGATCTTCCGAATCAGCAGTCCCGCCGCTCAACAGCTTTGCCTGGCTGCAAAGCGCCGGCTGCAGTTCCTGCACGAACGGAAAACAGCATACCCGACCGTTCTGAGCGTCCTCCGGGTCGGCCGTCTCACCATCGGGTACGGCTTCATCAGCCTCAGGCGCCAAATGAACGGACTGCGCCCCAGGCGGAGATAGCACCATGCCGCCCGGCGGAACAGCAGAAGGCTCGAACTCCAAGAGGAGCCTCCCGTCCGGCAGGATCAGCACGGGCTTGCCAAGAACCTTGGCAACAGCCAGCGCAGCCTCTTGCGCAAGAACAAGGGCAAACGGCTGTCCTTGTCCGGCAACGGCCGGAGCATTCTGCTCGGGAGCAACGCCACCGGGCTCGTGCAAACCCTGCCCTGCCTGAAGCAGTTGCATTAGTACTGGTGAAATACCCACACGATTCACCTCCTTTCATGCGAGATACGGCGCCTCTCGCTGCCCCTTAACACAAGAGGCGCACGAGAAACGCAGTTCAGAGAGCTCCAGTTGCATGGTTGCTTACCGGAAATACATGAGGGACAAGCGGGGGACCCCGTACGGCATTCAACGATAGCAGCGCGAGGTCTGTGTAAGGGCAGACGCCCGCTACGAGCCGTGGCGGGGGTTTTTCAGGGCCTGCAGTACGAGGGCCGCTTTTTCAGGCGCCATTTCATCCAGGATACTTCCGCGGGTGCGGTCTTCCTCGACTCGCTGGAGAATCATGGCAGCCTCTTCGGGAGTGAACAGCTCGGAGGTCAACGTCTCGGCGGCCTTCTTGGCTTCCATGCTTGCGACGGATTTCGCCACGGTCAGCAGGCGCTGGTCCAGAGCCGCGTCAGCGCCGTCGAGCGATCTGTTCAGGTCCGCCAGGATCGAGTCGAGATTCTTCCGGAGGGATTCCAATTCTTTGCGCATCAGCGCGAGACGCTTTTCTTCTTCCGCGATTTGCGTTTCCCGCTGTTTCAGTTCCTGTTCCTTTTCACGAAGCGCAGCTATCAGCGGGTCCGCCTCTTCCGCGGGCGGCTGGGCCGGTTCAATAGCCGCTTGTTTCCGCCCCAACAATTGCACAATGCCCGCCCGGTTCAGGTTCCCCGTGAAAAAGAGCACCATGAGGATTGTAACAAGAAAAGTCACCACGAAAGCCCCGACTAATGCTGCAATTCTCATGATGCGCGCCGCCCGTTAGCCATCGCCGCCCGGTTGACGGCAACCTCGTCCAGATAATGCTGTTCTTCCCTGCCGAGTTCGTACTGGTATGCGGCATCCCTGTGTTCTTTCAGCCGCTCGAGGATCTTGCGGTTCTTCATGGCCTGTTCCAATTCGCCTCGGCGCACCTCCTCCTGGGTCCGTAGATGCATGAGCTCCGCATGTTTTTCCACGGCAAGCCGGGAGAGATACCGTTCATACGAGAAATAACACCGGACGTCTGACGCATCGAACCGCTCGCGCGTCAGTGCCGCCGCGGCGGTAAGAGCGGCTATCTGTTCGCCGACGATTTCACTGTGTTGCTCCTCCGCGGTATGGACCGCGCGGCGCATTTCGGCAAGCGCCAGAGACTTCAGGTCTTCCTGACGCTGCCTCACGCGTAACAATACGCCGTATCGAAATGGTTTTAAAGAGGCCATCTTCGCCTAACCCTGTAACGCATTTCGCATCAGCCGTTCGATCTCTTCAAACGGGGACTCCTCATAGAGTCCCTGCTGGAGGAACAGACGCACTTTCGGCATGAGTTTCAGCGCACGGTCAATCTCCGGATTGCTGCCTCCCACGTAGGCGCCGATATTCACCAGGTCTTCTGCATCACGATACGTGGCAAGCACCCGGCGCACTTCGCGCGCCAGGCGCTGATGTTCCTCGCTTACGACGTCTATCATGCACCGGCTGACGCTCCCCGTAACGTCTATGGCGGGATAATGGCCTCGAGTCGCCAAATCACGCGATAACGCGATATGACCGTCGAGGATGCTGCGCACAGCGTCGCCAATCGGGTCGTTGATATCATCCGCCTCGACCAAGACAGCATAGATGCCGGTTATGCTCCCTTGGGGCGAGGTGCCGGCGCGCTCAAGAAGTTTCGGCAGCAACGAATACACCGATGGCGGGTACCCCTTCGTCGTGGGAGGTTCCCCGATGGCCAGCCCCACCTCGCGCTGCGCCATCGCGAAGCGCGTAATCGAGTCCAGCATGAGCATCACGTCGGCCCCGCGCTCGCGAAACCATTCCGCGATGGCCGTGGCCATATACGCGCCCTTCACGCGCCGGAGGGCCGGCTCGTCTGAGGTGGCAACCACAACGACCGACCGGGCCAAGCCTTCCGGTCCCAAATCACCCTCGACAAATTCCCTCACCTCGCGGCCCCGTTCGCCAATCAAGCCGATAACATTGACGTCCGCGCTGGTATTACGCGCGATCATCCCGATCATCTTGCTCTTGCCGATACCGCTTCCCGACATCACCCCCATGCGCTGACCCTTGCCGCAGGTGATGCACGCATCGATCGCGCGGATACCCGTGGCCACCGGCGTCTCGATGCGCGTCCTTTCCAACGGCCGGGGCGGGACAGCCGTCAGAGGCGCCCGTTCCGTCGTCTTCGGCACGGGCCCGTCGTCCAAAGGCATGCCCATGCTGTCAATAACCCGGCCGAGCAGTGCGTCTCCCACATGCACCGTCTGGGGTTTGTAGGTCGGGATCAGGAGACTGTTGGGCGCGATTCCATTCATGTCGCCCAAGGGCATGAGAAGGATCCGCTTTCCGCGAAACCCCACCACCTCGACGGGAACCTTGTCGGCTGGGTCACGGGGTTGCACGTAGCACAGGTCCCCGATGCGCATGGCAGGGCCCGTGGCTTCCACCGTGAGCCCGACGACGTCGACAACGCGCCCATATACGCAAACGGGCTCGCATTCCTGCGCACGAAGTTGATATCGATCAAGGTTTATAGTCGCCACAGGTCACTCCAAGACGTCGTCGAATATCTTCTGGAGCTGTGTATCGATTTGGGCGTCCACTTCCAGATATTCGGATTCCGCCACGCATCCCCCCGGAGCCACTGTCTCGTCGGCCACGACCTCGAGGTTTTCTATCGCGGTAAACTCATCGAGAAGCCGTATGTTCTGCGCTTCCATCGCGGCGAGGTCGGCGGGGCTCAGCCGCAGGGTAATCCGTTCGCTTTTCTCGAAATGGCCAAGCGCTTCCCGAACGGTCGTCCGCACGCGCTCCGGGTCCACGGAAGGCTCGCGCCGAACGATGCGTTTCGCGATAGCCGCCGCAAGAGCGGCGACTTGAGGTTCCAACGACTGCAAGAATTGCTCATGCGCCGCCTGAATAGCCGACGCCGCGCTCTCAAGCGCCTCGGCCGCTTTTCCGACGGACTCTTCGAAGTGGGCCCGGCCCGCTTCGGTCCCTCGGCGAAGCCCTTCCGCATACGCCTCTCGCACCTTCAACTCGGCCTCTTTTCGCGCTTCGTCGATGATTTGCCGAGGGTCCAGGGCCAAATCGCCCGAGTTCTGGCGCAGGCCGGGACCGAGCAGTTCGAGGGCCTCCCGCTGGTAGGAAGGATATGCAACCGAATCCGGTTCCCAGCATTTGATTATTCGTGCCATTTCCCCGTTAGGAACTCCCCATTCGCGAACGCTCAGCGATTACACGATGATGTCATCTTCCGTACCGCCGCCGCGTCCTTCAATAATGATTTCGCCGGCTTCTTCCAGCCGCCGCACAATCCCCACGATTTTCTGCTGGGCCTCCTCAACATCGCGCAGGCGCACGGGCCCCATATATTCCATTTCTTCCGCGATCATCTCCCGCGCCCGGGTCGACATGTTCTTGAGGATCTTCTCCTTTACTTCCTCGTCGCTGTGTTTGAGGGCGAGGGCCAGATCTTTCTGATCGATCTCCCGGAGAGACTTCTGAATTCCTCCGTCATCGACGTATACGAGGTCGTCGAACGTGAACATCAAACGCGAGATTTCGTCGGCCAGCTCCGGGTCGCGCTCCTCGAGTTCGGCCATGATGTTCTTCTCTGTCGCGCGCTCGATCCGATTCAGTATCTCGGCCACCTCCTTCACGCCGCCGGCGAAGGTGAAACCATGGCTGAACACGGACGCCATCTTACGCTCCAGAACCCGCTCCACCTCGCGCACGACCTCGGGAGGCGTCCGGTCCATGGTGGCGATCCGCAGGACCACATCCGCGCGCAATTCCGGAGAAAGCGCTGACAGCACCAGTGCCGAGATTTCCGGTTGGAGATGGGCCAGGATCAAGGCTATGGTCTGCGGGTGTTCGTCCTGAATGAACGTAATGATCTGGCTCGGGTCCGCCTTCTTGAGAAACTCGAACGGCACCTCCTGCAAACTGCTTTGCAGACGCGTGAGAATTTCGACCGCGCGCTCGGGACCCAACGCCGACTCGAGCAAGGTCTTCGCGTAATCCACGCCTCCCTGTGTCACGTACCGGTTGGCCACCATCATCTGGTGGAACTCCTCGATAATGGCCTCCCGGGTCTCCGAATCGATTGTGCCCAGACTGGACAGGTCCAGCGTCAGCCGCTCGATTTCCGAGTCGTCCATCCGTGAAAGAACACGCGAAGCGGCTGTAGGGCCCAGACAGGCCAGCAGAATGGCCGCTTTCGTGTTGCCGTCCAGCGTGCTGATATCCACCGCCGGCGCTTTCTTCTTCTTTAACGTAGGATTACTCCTCACCCTCGGCTAGCCAAGCCCGCAACAGTGACGCCACTTGCTCGGGCTGTTCGGCGGACACCCGCTCCACTTCCTCAGCCATCTCGCGCCTGCGCATTTCTCTAAGCGTGGGCTCATGTTCGGGCGGCATCGCCTCGCGCTCCTCTTCTGGAAATACCAACACGCGCAGAAGGAATCTTCTGAACACAAAGAAACCTATCAGTACCAAAACCAGCTTGAAGACGCTGCCCCCCCATTTTAGCATAGTTTCTTGAATTTGCACCCCCTCAAATCCCTTAAATGTCTCAATGGCCGCCGCCTGTTCCATTTCAAAGGGGTGATCAAACACAGAAACTTCTTCGGGCGTCAGCTCGGGTCCCACCGCCGTTGCCACAACTGTTCGATAGGCCTCAAGCTGGTCGTCGGTTCTCGGAATATACTGCAACTCGCCCGTCTTGCTTCCCTCGGGTCCGGCCATAGGCTCGTAAGTGCCTGAAACAACGGCAACTGCACGGGCTTTCACGACAGATCCTGGCGGAGTAACCGTGGTGGTCTTCGTGATACTCGGTTCGTAATTGAAAATCTCTTCGCGCTGGCTTTCCGTGGTATCCAAGGCGCCTGGGGCGCCTTCCGGAATGTTCGCCAGCGTGCCTGCAGGGCCTTCGGGAAGCGTTTCGCGGCTGGTGGATTCCGTCCGCGTGATCATTTCACTGACGGGGGTACCTTTGTCGGCTTTTGTAGACGTCTCTTCGACGGTACTCGTTTCGATATCAAGGCTTACGCGCACAATACTCTTGACGCCAAGCTTTGCCAGCGCGGTTTCCGCCTTGAGCTCGCGCTGCCGTTCATACTCATTGATAAAGTCAAGACGGCGATTCGAAATCTGCGCAAATTCGTCTTCCGAGGGGAGATTAAGAATCTTGCCATCAGTGGTGGCGAGCGTGATGTTTTCCGTCGAGAGATTCGCTCCTCCGAACGAGCTGACGACACCCAATACCGCCTCGATTTCATCCTTGGTGAGCGGCCGTCTCACGTCCAGGGTCACTGCCGCCTTATTGGGCCGCTGTTCGTCTGCAAAGAGGCTCTGTTCTTCGCGGTGGATATAAACGAGCGAGCGCCGCACAAAGGAGAACTCATTGAGCATGCGCTGCAATTCCCCTTGGACGGCACGCCAGTATTTGATTTCCTGTTCAGCCTGACTGGTCATCACACTGGGCTGATCAAAGATTTCGAAGCCAACGCCCGTGCCATAGGATTTGGGCAATTCCTGGTTTCGCAGCGCTACCCGCACGTCGCTCAGGTCCCGGGTGGGGACCATAATGGTGGCGCCGGCGTCCTGCGCCTTGTAAGGGATGCTGTTCTCAGAGAGATATTGAATGATAGCAGCGGAGTCTTCCCGGTCCAGCCCCGAATAGAGCACCACGTATTGAGGCCTGCTGCCATATACCACCAGGACCCCGATGATGGCGACAGTCGCTGCAAGCGATAGTGCGATGTTGATGCGGGCGCTCAGCGAAAGCCGGCGCCATGTGCGCTGAACTCCGGTCAAGAGCTGGCGTAAAAAATCCAACACGGTCTGTCCCTCACCTTTCCAACACTATGGCGGACTCGCGACCCGTCCGCGCAGTGCCGCACGGACGAATTTCCTGCTATGCCCCGTTCTCCCCTTGCGCCATCTTCTCGGAAAAGAGGTTCCGCGTCCTCGGAGGACCCTCCCCGCACAATGGAGGTCCCCGGACGCCTTTCATGCCGGGCGTCAACCGTCGCGTCCGCACCCTGACACAAGCGGTTGATTGGGATTCAAATGTCACCTTCGCGCTTGTCTCGACAAGCCCCCTTGGGCATGCCTGCTGCCTTCATCTTCGACCAAGACCTTGTGGCCTTGCCGCGGCCGGCCCTCTGCACGAGCCGCACGGCCGTCCACAAGGCGTCGCGAGATAACGGAGACCGCTCACTCGCAATACCCTCAACATCCCGTCAACAAACGCGATGCCTTCCTCCCTCGCTGCACATGAAGGAGGAACGCGCCGCTAAATCTGCGTCCGCATAATCTCTTCGTACGCGGCCACAATCTTGTTACGAACGGTCATCAATGTCTGGAAAGCCACATCCGCCTTTTCCACGGCAATCATCGCGTCGGTGACGTCTTTGATCTCGCCGGCAACCACCTGTTTGATGGTCATATCCGCTTCGTTTTGAAGCCGTTGCACTTCACCGACCGCGTCCGCCAAGACGTCCTTGAACGAACTGGCCGCCGTTGTGTCCGCCGCGGCACGCGACGTGCGGAGTTCGGGCAGAACTCCCTCCACCCGTCTTGGGGCAAGTCCCTCAATTCTCATGCTTTCGTCAGCCATCTCTTACCCCGTTATCCTGTTTTCCGGCGCGAGCACGTATTCCGGGTTCGCATTGTAGCACACCTGCGTCACGCCTGCAGGATCTCCAGAGCCTTCTGCCGCATTCGTTTATCCGACACCACCACCGCGACGTTCGCGTCATACGCCCGTTGTGCCGCCACAAGATTCACCATCTCCACCGACACGTCGACATTGGGGTAATTCACGTAGCCATTGGCGTCAGCGTCCGGATGACCCGGCTCGTAGACCTGGCGCAAAGGCGAATAGTCTGTCTTGATCGATTTCACATTAACCCCGAACTTGTCGGGATTGATGGCGGGCTGGAGTTGTTCTCCCCGAACGATGGCCAATTGGCGTCGAAACGCGCCGCCCCGAGCCGTACGGGTTGTCAGGGCATTGGCAATGTTATTCGCAATGACGTTCATCCGGGTCCGCTGGGTCTTCAGCCCGCTTACCGCGATATCCGTCGCTGAAATGCCATCCAACATGGCGCCGTAAGCCATCACGCACAATCCTCAGCGAAGCGTTGTCAACATGTTCTTGACTTGTTGATAGTACTTGACAAGGAGACTACCATATGTTGTGTAGTCGCTTGTATTGCTACTAAGCCTTGCCATCTCCTCCTCCAAGTCAACTTTATTGTAGTCATTTTTTGAGGAAACCGCAAGATTATCGAATTTTGCTAAATACCGCACGCTGTCGAGGTGCCGGTCCTGGGTCTTGCGAAGAGAGACGCGGTCCCGGCCCTCGAGGGCGGCTTTCAGGGTTCCCTGGAAGTCCATGCGCACGGCATTGTAGTTGGGCGTGTCGGCGTTCGCGATGTTGTTCGCGATGATGCGGTGGTTTGTGGCCGCCACACGCATCGCGTTGTGCAGCAATTCGGCCGCCTCGACACCCGCAAACGGCTCCAAGAATTCCCTCCTTTCTTCCAGAGCTTCTCCGTCGTCAGGAGGGAAAGCAAACCTCATGCCATACGCCGCAAAACCCATAAATTATGAATTTACAGTTAGTTACCACAGAACATGGACTCCGGAGGGAATGCCGTCAGGGGAAGGAAATCCCCTTGGGATGGAGGATTCTGCCTACCTGTACAGCTTGGCTGTTCGAGTTCCGTTCAGGATGCGCCGTAGTCCTGGGGCGGGAGCACGCGCCCCTGCGTGGAGACGGTGACGGCGGCTATATTCCATCCTCCGCCCCGCCCCCGGCGTATTCCTTCAGTTTATTTCGCAAGGTACGCACGCTGATGCCCAGGACTTCCGCGGCACGCGTGCGGTTGTTGCCGCACCGTTCGAGGGTTCGCAGGATCAGCGTTTTCTCCATGTCGGAGACAGTGGTGCCCACCGGCACACTCACGTTGTTCCCGTCGGATTTCGCAATTGCCGCGGCGAGCCCCAGCGAGAAATGCTCGGGACCCAGCAGCTTCTCCGTGGACAGTACGACGGCGCGCTCCACGGCGTTTTGCAGTTCGCGCACGTTGCCGGGCCAATCGTACTCAAGAAACATGCGGCGGGTTTCCGGCGCAAAACCGTCTATCTGCCGGGCATTTTCGTGAGCAAACCGTTTCAGGAACGAATCCATCAGAGCGGGGATATCCTCGCGCCGTTCCCGCAAGGGCGGCAGATAGACAGGAATCACGTTGAGCCGGAAAAACAGGTCTTCGCGGAGGCGTCCGTCAGCCAGTGCCAGTTCGAGGTTCCGGTTTGTCGTGCACACTATCCGGGTGTCTACCTGGATCGGTTTGTTGCCTCCAACACGTTCGAATTCGCGCTCCTGAAGGGCGCGGAGAAGTTTGGGCTGCAATTCGGTGCTGATCTCGCTGATTTCGTCGAGCAGCAGCGTGCCGGTATGGGCGAGCTCAAATCGCCCGAGCTTCCGGTCGTGTGCGCCGGTAAACGCGCCCTTTTCGTGACCAAACAGCTCGCTTTCGAGCAAGCCCGCGGACAAGGCAGCGCAGTTGACTTTGATGAACGGCATTTCGCGCCGGCAGCTCCGGAAATGCAGCGCGCGGGCCACCAGCTCTTTGCCGGTCCCGCTTTCGCCCCGGATGAGCACCGTTGCCCGGCTGTCGGCCACGCGCCGGATGATCTCGTACACGCTGGCCATGGCGGGGCTCTCCCCCACCATCGATTCGAAATCGTAGCGCTGGTTCAATTCGGCACGGAGATAGCGGTTCTCCTGGGCCAGACGCTCGCGTTCGAGCAGCCGCGACACGGCCAGTTCGAGTTCGTCCGGCGTGAACGGCTTCATCACATAGTCGGCCGCCCCCTTTTTCAGAGCGGCGACCGCGGTCTCGACCGTACCGTAAGCCGTCATGATGATGCAGTGCGTGCCTGGACTCTCGCTACGCACCTGTTCGAGGACCTGGATGCCGTCCATAGGCTCCATGCGAAGGTCGGTGATGAGAACGTCATAGGACTTGCTCCGCATAAGCTCGATGCCAGACGGACCGCTTGTGCAGACATCCACATCGTGACCGGCGCGCGTGAGCGTCTCCTGAACGTAGTCGCCCATGATCGGTTCGTCGTCAATCACCAGAATCTGCGAACGTGCCATGCATTACGCTCCTGAAAGGCCCGAAGGCAAAGCCCGGACCTCCTCGTGCCTTCCGTTCGTTGGCGGGGGTCACGGCTTTCCAACGCTTGTCAGGCGCACGTGAAACCGGGACCCTTCGCCTTCGACGCTGTCGGCCCACAGCTTCCCGCCATGCGCCTCGACAATTTTCGCCGCGACGGCCAATCCCAATCCCGTACCTTTCTCGCGGGTGGTATAGAAAGGCGAGAACACCTTTTCAATAAGTTCGGGCGCGATACCCCGGCCGGTATCGCTGATGGTCAGCACGGCGCATCCCCCTTGCACCGAACAGCTGACCGACACTTCGCCTTCACCGTCGATGCTTTGCACGGCGTTCTGCAGGATGTTCAGCAGTACCTGGCGCAGTTTCAGGCGATCGGCGAGCACATAGTGCCCTTCTCCCACGCTCTGGCGCAGCCGTACGCCTTTGGGGACGTCGCCCAAATACCGAACGACGGCCTCGACCGTCTCGGCGCAATTCACCGGCTCGAGCTGGAGTTGCACGGGCCGCGTATACTCGAGGAGATCGGACACCACCAATTCGAGTTGATTTGCTCCCTCGAGAACTTTCGAGACCAGGCGCGCGCGGGAATCTTCGGCATCCACGTCGCGCGCCAGGAGCGCGGCGTAGCCCTTCAACCCTCCCAACGGATTCCTGATCTCGTGGGCAACAGTCGCAGCCATCTCGCCCAGGGCCGCCAGCCGGTCTTTCTGGCGGACCCGCTGGCGAAGCGCTTCAACCTCGGTGAGATCTTCAAATACCTTCACGGTGCCGATACGCTTGTTATTGCGATCCGAGATGGGGGCATCCCGTTCGCTCACGGGAAACGTGCGGCCGTCCCTGGCGCGGAACTCCATCGGATGGCGCCCCCCGGGAGGCGCGGCGAATTCCCGGCGGAACACATCTTGAAAACGCCGGCCCACGACGTCTTCCGCCGCATATCCGAGGGCCTCGCACGCCGCCCGGTTGAACCGCGTGATGCGATCATCCGTATCAACAGCGATGACGCCATCGGACATACTTTCGAGAATGTAGTTCAGATAGTCGTTGGCAACCGCGAGTTCGCGGTTCTTTTCCTCGAGCGCCTTATCCAATTGTTCGATGCGCGTCTGCAGCGCGCGGTACCATTCGCCCATAACGGCGGTGGTGCGGGTGAACTCCGCGAAGGCGCTCTCGAGCGTCTTCATATCTGCATCGCGTTGATTGCTCATGCTTTCCTGTCGATGAACCCTCCGTCTCCCGGGTCGCCCGCGCGGAGATTGCGCAACATTCGCTTTCCCCGTTGCACCGTTCCCCACTGTTCGCGGGCCTCTTGCGCGAGTTGAGCAATGTGCGCCGCATCCTTGGTCTTTGTACGCGCGATTTCGTCCGCCATCTTGCGTACGGAGGCCGCTGCCTCGTGCATTTGCTCGCGCACGGCGGGTTTGATGTCCGGCGATTGGTCCCATTCGCGTTTCAGGAGTTGGAATTCTTGTTCAAGGGCGTTCAGTTCGCGCGAAAACCCTTCCTGGAGCTGCCGGGCCTGTTCCCACTCAGAAGCATCACTCTCCTTCGGCAACGTGGCGCCGGCCGCGGCCATCCGCTTGAACAGCTCGATCTGCCGATTGAAACAGTCTTCCAACCGTGCGGAGATGGAATGCTCCCCCATTTGCCTATCCTTCCGTCTCTGCCGCAGGCTTTTGTTCACCCTTCAGACGGCCTTGGAAGTCCATATTATCGAGCTCCAGTTTAGCTTCGGGAGCCCAAGATGATGTCGACGCCGCCACGGACTGTAACAGAAGCCGGCTTTCTTCCGTCTTGCCCAGCGCGTACAGGGCATTGGCCAGTTGCAGCCTGGCCCAGTACACGTTCTGCGTTTCCTGGCCCTTAGCCTCGACTGCTTTTTCATATGCCGCGGCCGCCGTAGCGTAGTCTTCGTGATGGATGGCGTAGTCGCCGCAGGCGATGGCAATCTCGCGGAACGCCTCCGCCGATGCCGGTTCCACCTTCAAGGACAACTCTTCCACGAGCGTCAGCGCCTTGGCGGGCTGATCGAGTGCCAGACAGGTTTCGAGCAGCCGCCGGGTCTGGGGGACCGTCCGCTGCTCTGCGTAGTCAGCATGTGCCTGCTCCATCAGTTCGAGGGCGCGGCGCGAGTCAGAGCGCAACATGGCATGCCCGTACTCCAGGAGGAAATTGTATGCCGTTGGCGCCGTGAGGCTACGGATATCCAACCGTTGGGAGACCTCGTTGCCCTCGGGCCAGGCGCCGGCGGCATACAGCGCCATCGCTGCCTTCGCCAAGACTTCCGGATCGGAGGACCTCGACGCGGCCGTGCGGTATGCATCCGCCGCGCGCTTCGGCAGCCCGAGTTCCTGGTACATGTCTCCCAGCGCAAGGAGGACCTCGGTTTCCTGCGGCGTATTTGCGGTTACCACAGCCATTTCTTCGAGCGTGTGCAGGGCGCGGCTTGCCTCGTTGTTATCGAGCGCGATCCGGGCCAGGGCCACCTTCCCTGCAACCGCCTGCGGCGTTCCTGGAAACTTGGACGCCAGACGCTCGAACGCATCTCTAGCGTCACCGGGATAGCCGGCTTTCAAGAACTGATTGCCCGCCATGAGGAGGCTTTCCGGAGTGCTCAAGCTGGTTTCCTCAGCACCCAGAAGTACTTCCGCCGCCCCGCGGCTGTCGCCGGTGAGTTCACGCATTCTGGCATACTGAAGCAGAACTTTTGGGTCTTTGGGATGTTCGTGCGCCGCTTCTGAAGCGATTCTCAGGGCATCGTCGCGGCGTCCCAGCAGGTCCAGAACTTCCGTAAGTTCGATATACGCTTGCGAGGCGGACCCGCTCTCCGGGAAAAAGCGGATAATGTCCCTCAGGGCATCTTGCGCCTCCTGCATCTGATTCGTGGCCCGGTAGGCGCCCGCAAGCATCAACAGGATGTTGTCGTTCCCCTCGCTGGTAGTGCCCGATTGCAGGCGCCGCCTGAGCAGCTCGATAGCCGCCGGATAATCGCCCCGGTCCAAGGCCATGCGCCCCAAGGCGGCACAGGCTTGGGCGCCCCAAACCGTGTGCTTGTTTGCCTCGGCAACCTGGATGAGCAGCGCTTCTCCCTCGTCCTGCCTGCCCAAACGCGCCAAGGCTTCACCGAGGAGGATCTTGCCCTCCGCGGCCTGCTTCGCCTCCGGATACTCCCTCACGAGCTGTTCCAAGTGTTCAGCAGCCTTCTGATACCGCTCTGCCCCCAGTGCGAGACGGCCGGCCCGCAGAAGCAGCGCCGGTTTATCTGGCAGGGCTTGGTAATCCGACAGGATTTGGGCGTAGATGTCGTACGCGGCAAGGGGGATCCCCACCCGCTCGTACAGGTCTGCCTTCCACTGTAGGACTTTGGGCGCTTCCGGATGGGTGTGTGAATTCGCCAGGAACGTGTCGATATAGCTGTTGACAAGCTCGATGTCAAACTGAGTAGCGTTCGGTCCTAATGAACGATAAGCCGCCTCGATGCGCATCAACTCCACTTGGGTGCGCAAAGGGCTCGGCGGCGCTTCGCGCGCCGGACCTTCGAGCACCCGGCGCGCCCCCGCGTAGTCCCCCGATTTCATCAAGCCGTTGGCGTTCTCGATAGTCTGCTGGAGCCCATGTGTCTTCGAGACGTCCGGCACCTCCAAATCGGGAACCTGCGTCTGGTAATTCGACAGAAGAACATAGGCCGTCGCCCCAAAAACCAAGCCAGCGGCCAAAGACAACCCCGCTTTAGCCAGCAAGGAAGGCGGCACACGCGGCAGCACACGTCGCCTCGTGCGTCTGCGCGTTTCGGGAACCGGCAAAGCCGCTGGCCCGGATTCCGGGACTATCCCAGCCGCCTTGACCTTCTCGGGCGCGGCCTTCTCCGGCGGGCTCGCGGGGCGGTTCAGGAGCGCGTTGATCGCCGCCTGGGCGGCTTCGTCCGTATCTGGCCGCTGCTGAACCGTCCCGGCCGCAGCGAGGTTTTCCGAACCGACATCGTGCCCTCCCTCATCGACCTTGTCCGCGTCTGCCCACGGAACAGCACTTAATTCGCGGGGTTGCGCGATATCTTCTTCCACGGAAGGCGGTGTGAGCGTCTCAGCAGGTTGTTCGGAGGAAGCAGCTAACGGCATGTCCATGTCGCCGGTCGCGCCCCCTCGAGCCTCGGGAAGAACGGCGTCAAGCGTCTGATGGTCGAGGGGCTGTTCGCTGTCTTCGCCTGCAAGCACACGGTTCAGTTCTTCTTCCGTGACCAGTGGCACGGTCTGCCCGACAGCTCCGGGCGCGGTCGCCACGTCCGAGGGCGTTTCCGTTTCCGGGCGGAAACCGTCGACAAGGGATTCCCACTCGTCCCCGGCTCTGGCTCCCGGACCGTCCCCTTGTTCCGCGAAGCTCTTGTCTATCTGCTCAAGCACAAAGCCCGGCTCTGCCTGGTCCGCGGCATCTTGCGGTGCTGGCGTCCGCTGGACCACAACGCCGCCCGGCAAGTGTTCGCTCAACTCGCCTGTCTCACTCTGAGCGGCTTCAGCAAGGCTCCCCACAGGACTTTCCTGCAAAAGACTTTCTTTGCTCTCTTGGGTTACCTCGGATACGGGTATCTCTGCCAGAAGGGCATCCAGGCTGTCCCTGGAAAATACCTGCGGCACTTTCTTTTCTTCCGGCTGGTCCGGTTGCGAGACTTCTTGCTGGGGTTCGACGGACGTTCCCTCCAATGCGCTTATCTCGATGCTTAGGTCGTCCTGCTCCCCCACCAGGGAAGCGATGATTTCGTCCATGTCAGACGAGTCGGACGGTTTGGAGGAGACGGCGCCCGAACCTGCTGGTTCAGAGACCTCAAGCGTGTCCCCTTCAGAGACGAACGTATGGGGTTCCGGCGGCTCCGCGGCGGGAGGAATGTCCCTGGCAGGGGTAACGGGTCCCTCCTCTAACGGCGCGATCATCTCGCCCAAAGGGCTGGTGCCGCGCTCATCTCGGTTCTCGGAAGGTTTGTCGGTCACCACCTTCCTCCTCTTGTGATCCCGGAATTCCCCTCTTCCGTCCCCGCATGTACAGGGCACATATCCATAAAGTCCAAGATATTGGCCCGTCTTGGAGTGGTGTCAATAAACTAATGGTCAGTGTATCATGGATACTCACGTTCCGCAATCGAAATCGGGAAAATTTTTCCGCCCTGAGAGAACCGAGTCAGCTCACGGGTGGCTCACGTACCCCGAACTCTCAGACTCCTGATGGGCTTCCTGCCCGGCGGGTATTCCACAAGAACCGCAGCGCAGCGAGTGCCCCGAGGAACAATGCGGCCCAGGAGATGCCTAGCCCAATCCTGAACGAGGCCGGCTCATAGGCAAATTCAACAACATGTTTTCCGGCGGGGATGGTCACGCCGCGAAACGCGAAATAGGCGGGGAAGATAGGTGTCCTCACACCGTCGACACGGGCGGTCCACCCGGGGAAGAAGGTATCCGAGAGCACCAGCACGCAGGGCGCTGTGGCATCAGTATCGGCCACAACCCGGTTTGGCTTGTGGATTCGCACCGTTGCGGTCCCGGGCGCTTCGGGATGATTCCGCGGCCAGGGCGTCGGAGGGGGGCTTTCGGTGAGGACTTCGCGAAGGGGGTCAAAGTTCAAATCGGCCAACCTTTTAAACAAGGCGTCTTCACTTTCGACCGGGCTCAGGCCGCCCACAAGGAAGGCCCGCGGCAGGGCTCGGTTATCGCGCATCACCAGCAGGTCGTCGATAATCCCAACGCGCTCGAGATGCCCGTAGAATTCGGGATGTTCCTCGATGTCTTTCGGGAAGAGGTAGCAGCCGATGCCGATGATTGGATGTATCCGCCACCATGCGCCGCTTTCGTACGTCCGGGCGAAGAACGCCCGCGAGCGGTACGGCATGATGCCGTCGTAGCCGTTCCATTGTTCGATGCCGTAATGCTGCAGAAGCCCGGGCATGATGCCGGCCGTACTCGCCCGGACCCGCGACGGCTGCGGGAGAGCGCGCAGGTATTCCGTAAGGGCCGTATCGAAGAACAACTGCTCGCGGGGACAGGTCGGGCGCAGGTCGCGCGCCGCGTACAAGAGGTCCGCGGCCAGTATTACCACGAGCACATAAGGCCCCGCACGCCGTACGAAAGGCCGCCTCGTGGACAGGCCGAGCACAAGCAGGCACAGCAGGGCGATTCCGGCCGCCGTGGCAATCTGGATGAGGACGTATGCGAACACCCCGTTTGTGAACAGCGCGTCCAGCTGACAATAGGCTGTCACCAGTACGACCCCGAAAACGGCCGCGAGAAACAGCGCTGGACGCTGCAGTTCTTTCATCTGCCGTTGTTTGCCAAACCATTGGCGGATGCCCGCAGACGCCAGCACCAATGCCGCCAATAGCCCGAAGGGGAGATAATAAAACCGCCACATGCTGTTCAAGACGGGCAGTTCCTGTATCCAGCGCATGAATGGCAGCGGGAAGGCCATAGCCGTGCAGAACGCGGCCGCGATAGCCAGGCAGACCGTCCGGACCCGGCTCGCCGAACAAGACTGCCGCGTGAATAACAGCCCGAGCCCAACCCATGCCGCCAGCCCAAGGTAAAGTGTACTGACGAAATTCGCGGAGGGATTTTCCCAATAATTGTTATCGGATGGCGCCCCAAAGAATCTTGGCACCCAGAGCGAAAGATACGACAGCGGCGGGGCGAACTCGACGGCCACGGCTTTTCCCGGACGGCTGACAAACTGCTCGCTCTCGGGCAAGTACTCGAGCAGGGGCAACAGCGCTATGGCGCACACCAGCAGAGCCATGCTCCACGCTGCCCCGCCCACCGCAACAGGACGCCACACGCCAACGCGGTTCCGGCACAGCACAAGAAGCCGCAACAGGAAATAGACGCCCACACCGAAACCCTGTCCAAAGGCCGTCTCGGGATGTCCCGCAAGCAGCAACAGCGTGCTCCCCAGGACGAGGGTGAAGAAGCCTTTCCGGCAACGCCCGGCCAGAATCCACTCGGCGCCGAGCAGCACAACGGGGGCCCAGGGGCTTACCTCCAGAGGCGGCCAGTATGCCCAGTACTGATTGTACGCACACAACATCCACCCCACCGACAGAAACTGGGCCGGCCCGGCGCTCAACCCAATGCCTCTTCCCAGGAGATAAGCCGTGAATCCGCACAGCCAGAGGTTCAACAGGATGTAAACGGTCGTCGCTACATAGGGATCGGTAACCAGATGAATAAGGCGCGGCGGATACAGAACGGCGTTCTGGCTGTTGGCCAGCAAGGGCATCCCGCCGAGTTGGAGGGGATTCCACAACGGCCACTCGCCGTCCTTGAGCATCTCCGTTGTCAACCGGTGCCATAACGCCCCCTGGAGTAAGGTTTCCTGGGTAAGCCAGTTCTTTGGGGGAGACCCTTGGTAATACTGGTTCCACGGAGGACTCTGCAGAAGAATGCTTCCCGGGAGACTCATCTCCCCGCGCAGAAACACAGCGGGGAACAATATGACCAGCAACACGAGGAGCAACAGGCCCTGAAAGCAAATTTCAGCGGCTGTGACCTTATGCCAAGTCATGGAATCACTCCGGCACGTCTCACTTCCTGTGCGCCTCCACCTGGCTGGACACGGCCGTCAATACCCGAGGTCGTGCAGCGCTTCCCGGAGCTCCGGGGGCAAATCCTGGTCGTTCAACGTCGAAATAGGCGGCACATACCACACATACACGCCAAATTCTCGAGAAAGCGTGGACGCGTCAAACGCTCCCGGCCCGGCCGCGAAGGATTCCGCGCGCCGCTCGAGATTCTCGAGGGCAACATGTTCCGCCTGCGCGCCCACATGGACCCGCTCCGGCGGGATCGGCTCTCCGTCCGCCTGGATTGTCAGCCGGATGGCATCGCCCGGGGCGATCCGGAGAATCACGTGTGCGGAATCGGACAAGGCCTCGCGCTCCGCGAACCAGAAGTTCTGGAACGGGTCCACCTTCGTCACCTTTTCCCAACTCGGCGGCACAGTGGCCTCCGGACTCTGCGCAGGCATGGTCAGCGAGAACTCGAACGTGCCGTTGGCCAGTGCGGCCTGTTGTAACGCCGGCGGATAGCGCAGTTCGAAGGATTCAGCGGTTGCCGCGCGAATGGTCCCCGTCACGCGGCGTGCCATGGCGGTATCGTGAATTACCAGGACATGCAGTCCCGCCGCGCCGCGCATAGCCATGCTCAACGCGTATTGGGACAACGGCGGCGCTTTCTCCGGAGCGGCATCGAGCGGCGCCGTCTCGCCGGGGTCCGCGGCCAGATCGAACCACGACACGCGCTTCGCGACGATATCGTCAATATACTTGTAGGCCTGTGACTTCGCCGCCCGCTGCAGCGCATTTTCCAATGACAGCGAAGCGCAGGCCATGGCCTTGCCTGAAGCGTCCCCGCGGAGCAGCCCCAGCATGGAGACACCCTGAAACCGCGGGTCTTGCTCGAATCCGAACGCCTCGACAACGGTTGGAGCGACATCCACCATCTCGGCCAGACCGTCCCGCACCTCGCCTGCGCAGGCATTTCCGGGCAGCTTGACCAAAAACGGAATCCGGAGCTGCTCCTCATAGAGCGTTTTCCCGTGCCCCGTGCCGCCGTGGTCCCAGAATTCCTCGCCATGGTCGGCCATCACAATGATCAGGGCATTATCATACAGGCCTTGCTCTTTCATCACGGCGATCAGCCGGCCGAATTGCGAATCCGTGTAGGCGATCTCCCCGTCGTAGAGCGCGAGGGCCTCCCGATGGGCCGGGTTTTCATCGCGTTCCGCATAAAGCGCACGGTCAAACCGTTCTTTGAACGGTTCGGGGGGGGCGTACGGCTCGTGCGGCCCCATCGTATGCACATACGCATACCACGGCCGGCCAGTGACGTCCTGGACGGTGTCGATGGTCAAGTCGACCACAGCGGCGTCGTCCGAGCTTACCCAGTGCTCGGTGTCAGCGTCGCGGAAACGGTGAAAGTCATTACCAAAGCCCCACACCGGAATGCAGTTCCGGTTGGTCATGAAGCAGTGAGTCTCCAGGCCCCCCAGCCCGAGTTGCACCGCCAAAGATGGAAGGTTTTCGCGGAGCATATCGGGACGATCCTCCGCCCCGTGAACACTCGGATAGGTCGAGGTGAACAGCGTCGCAACACTCGCCCGCGTCCATGAGGTCGACGGCGTGACACCCCTAAGCCTTACCGCATCTTTTGCAAACGCGTCGATGTTGGGGGACGTGTCCAGGGGATACCCGTAGCACCCCAAATGGTCTTGGCGCAAGGCATCGATCAGGAATATCAACACCGCGGGCGACGCCGCGTCCGGCACGAACACTTCCGCATGCGAGATCCAGAAATCAGCAGTTGCGCTCAATACCAGCCGGCACGACGACCCGGCATGAGGCAATGCAACCCGCTCATCGTGCCACGTATGACCGCCCGACGTGGCAAACGACGTGACGGCCTCGTCATCCACAAATACCGCAGCCTGGATTGGGCTCCCCTCGCCGCCGTCAAGCAGTCCCACGCGGCAGATCGCCCCTTCAGGCGCGGCTCCGAGGTTCAGCGTCAGGCCGGACCCTGCCGGCACACGCCAGGCGTTGCGCCATTCGAGGTCCAATGCGGGGCGTTCCAGCGGCAGGTCCTTAAGTGCGATCATTCGCCCCGAAGACAAGGAACACCCGGCCAGCAGCATTGCTGCACACGCCGCCGCCACCATGGAGAAAACCCCCGTTCTCGGGAGACGCATTTCTCAAAGGCTCCTCTCGAAAAAGCCATCGGACTCGTCCATGCTTATAGCACGCAGATCAAAGAGCCGTCAAAGCCCCGTCGTTTTTGTTTGGGCCCATGCCGCGCTGTGTTATCCGGGGTCTTCGCGTGAGCCTATTCTCGCTCATACGGCCCCACAGGGGCACAAAGGGAGAAAACAGAAAATGGATTGTATGCTCCGGGGTCACTGTGGTACGTTTCGGGGCGTATTGGGCCTGGATGGAGACCGATAACGTGACTGGTAGAGCAAATAGCGGAACGCGCTCCGGCTCCCGCACGGTAAGCAGGAGGCCGCGTTTGGCGATAACCATGGGTGACACGAACGGGGTGGGACCGGAAATCCTTGCGAAACTCCTTGCGCGGCCGGAGCTGATGGAGCTGTGCGAGCCCGTCGTTTTCGGCAGTGCGGACGTATTGCGCAAGGCAAGCGCCGTTGTTTCAGTTGAGCTTTGTCTTCGGGAAGTGCCGGACGTGCCCCCCCGTGGTCAATGCGCGGACGCAATACCGGTGATTGACTGGGGGTATCGAGCGCCCGCGTGGAATCCCGGCGTTCTCGAGGCTGGGGCCAGCCGCTGCGCCGTCGAGTGGTTAAAAAAAGCGATCGCGTGCGCGCAGTCCGGCCAGGTCGACGGCATCGTGACATGCCCGGTCAACAAGGAGGGAATTCAGGCTGCGGGGTATCATTACGTGGGCCATACACAAATCCTGGCGGAGCTTACCGCTTCGCCCGATTGCCGCATGTGTTTGTTTGCCGGCGATATCCGGGTCGTTCACATCACCTCACATTGCTCGTTGCTGGAAGCGGTTCGGCAGGTAACGAAAGACCGCATTGTTCACTCGATTCGGGTTGCACACGCTGCGCTCGGCCGCCTTGAGCTTCAGCGGCGGCGCATCGCCGTAGCCGGTTTGAATCCCCACGCCGGCGAAGCCGGCATGCTGGGCCGCGAGGAAATCACCGAGATTCTGCCGGCCATTGAATTGTGCAGGAAAGAAGGTATCGATTGCGTAGGGCCATATCCGCCCGATACGGTGTTCAAGCGTATGGTTGAGGGAGAATTTGACCTCGTCATAGCCATGTATCACGACCAGGGCCATATTCCGGTAAAACTGATCGCCATGGACCAGGGCGTCAATGTCACCCTCGGAATTCCCATCGTGCGCACGTCGGTGGATCACGGGACCGCATACGACATCGCGGGGACAGGAGAAGCGCGGGCCGACAGCCTCTGGGCGGCGATTCGTCTCGCGGTCGAGCTGGTTTCCTCGGAGGAGCATCCGCATGATTGATACGTCACGGCGCGTATTCACGCTCGCCTTATACTGCGTCGTCTGCGTTTCACTGGCATCAGCCGAGGGATTCCGGCAGCACAAGGTGTGGTTCCCCGTCGGCCCGAATCCGTCGGCCATTGCTGCCGTCGATCTTAATGGCAACGGTCTGCCCGAGATCATTTCGGCTGATACCGGCGCATTGACGGACCCTCGAAGCGAACGGCCCGCCAACAACGAATTGTCGGTCTTGGCTGCCTCAAAACCGCTTGAATACGAAAAACAGGTTCCCCTGATAACCGGATTCGGCCCCTATTGCCTGGCGATCGCCAATATCGACGCGTTGCCCGCTCTCGATATTCTGGTGGGGAGTTTTCACACCGTCGAGCGGCGAAGCGAGTCGCGCGACCTGACTTTGTTTCGCAACATCGGCGATCTCCTCTTCGAACCGGTAAGTTTCAGCGTGCCGCTCGACCGTCTCCAATACCTGCGCAATCGGGACGCGGATGAGCAGCCCATTTTCACAAAACCGGGGCTCACTTCCATGGTTGTGCGCGACTTCAACCGGGACGAATACCGGGACGTAATCGCTACAGGCTGGTCAAGCGACGTTTTAGTCTATTTTCCCGGCCATGCAACCGCCTACTTTGAAGAGCCGCGCTTTATTGCGGCGCCGGGCGGTCCCCGCGACATTCAGGCAGCCGATCTCGACGGCGATGGCGCGGCCGATCTTGTGACGGTCATGTATGCCACAGGAGAAATCGTGCTTTGGAAAGGCGACGGCCAGGGAAACTTCGAAGAGGCCGATCGCTTTCTGAGCCGCGGCGCGCTGCCTCACAAGGTGCGCGTTGCCGATGTGAATAACGACGGCAAACTTGACCTCGTGGTGTCCGATTGCCACACCTACGATTCGGTCGCCATTTACTATGGGACCGGGGGTTTCCAGTTCGATGTCTGCCAGGAGGTCGTGCTGGGCGTCTCGCGGAGCGTGCTCGAACACGAAATCCGCGATCTGGCGCTCGACGACTTCAACCAGGACGGCCGGCTCGACATGGCATTGGCCTGCTTTGCTTCCGGCCGCGTGTTCGTGCTCACGAACACGTCGGCGGACAAAGCGATCCCGCAGGCGTTTTCAAAAAGCGCCTACGAGTTTGAATCGGGCGGCAAGACTGGCAAACCCCGCGCGCTATGTGTCGAGGACTTTGACGCGGACGGCCTCAAAGACATTGCCGTGGCGCTGTGGGACGCCAATTCGATAGCGTTGCTGCTTGGACGTTAGAAACGCGTCCTCTGGTCGGTCGCCGCCTCCTCAACGCACGGCGCGAATGCCTTTCATCAGTTGTTTCAGCCGCACCTTGTCGAGCGGACGTTTCCCGAACCGGGCCTCGTTATACGTGTGCAGCGCCTCAGTCAGCGGTCCGGATTCCTCGAGGTGTGCGTTGCGCGCCGCTAGAAGCAACTCCCCGGCTGTCTTTCCTCTCGAGTCGATGCCGCGGCGTTTAAGGAGCCTGTTAACACGCGCGAGGAGATGAACCGCCCTCTTCTGCGTGTCGGTAAGGACATTGGAGCTTCTGGGGGATTTTCGCTTGAGTCGTACGTACACCAGTGCGAGGACCACGCTGGCCACCATCCCGGGGAGAGCAAGAAACGAGAGGAAACCGGGACGCTTGTCCATGGGGCCTCCGTCATCCAGCAAACCGGTGTATGGCGTGAAAACCCATGTAAGAAAGCCCCCTCCCAAGTCCTTGATACGCCCCAAATTAAACCCGCCCTTGTAGCCGATGACGCCACTATACCAGGCGATCCTCAATCGCAGTCCCAAACGGGAAACAGCCAGTTGCGCGCGTTCCAACAGCGATCCGAATCCGCTGCCGGATTGAGGAGACGGGTCGAACGTGACCCATCCGTAATCGAGAAAATAGGCCTCGACCCACAGGTGCGCCATATCCCGGCTGACGATGTAGGCCCGGTCAGTCTCGCTCCATTCCCCTCCGCGATAACCTGATACCACCCGTGTAGGTATGCCCAGACTGCGCAACATGAGGGCGAGAGCGCTCGCGAACAGTTCACAGTGTCCCCGCCGGGCCTCGAACAAGAACGCATCAATTGGGGAGTGCCTGGGCAGGGATGGTGTGTCAAGCGTGTAAGAAAAAGCGTCTGACCCCAACCAGGCTTCGAGTGCGCGCGCCTTATCGTAGGGCGTATCCTGGCCTTCCGCAAGCTGTTGGGCAAGGCGCACCGTACGCTGCTCGAGGGTATGGCGTGTCAGGAGAAAGTAGTCCCGGCCGGAAATCACGCGGTCGTAATTCGTCCTGGCGCCGCGGAGCTGTTCGGGCGTGGGATTCACGATTTCCGAGACTACCTGATAGCCGATGCTTGCGGATTTGCGGCGTTCGACCCGCACGAAATGCCCATCTTGAACGGGATCCCAGTTTACGGTGGCGCCATCGCATTCGAGGCGCAGCGGCGACGGCAGGCAGGGCAGGCCTCCGCTCGGCACAT
>Ga0209201_1000771_pt1 | contig 41504 bp, 26 predicted proteins | sample AD_UKC055_MetaG_FD_184411 | JGI IMG/M metagenome (GOLD analysis project Ga0209201, IMG submission 184411) | Active sludge microbial communities of municipal wastewater-treating anaerobic digesters from USA - AD_UKC055_MetaG (SPAdes) (version 2) | ecosystem: Engineered > Bioreactor > Anaerobic >... | reverse complement strand
CATAACTGATAATCACCACACCAGCATAAATAGCATATTAATAAGCAACCTGGCAACATACAATGGGGACGTGATACTCTGTCCCTTTTTGACAATGGGGACGTGATACTCTGTCCCTTTTTGGTCCCCCGTCCCTTTTGGGCCCTAATTTTACCTTATATTATTGCTTTGTTACCTTATTACTTTTTATATTATTCAGTTCCAAGGTGTTACAAATCCGCGGAGGGGGAAAGAGGGACAGAGTATCACGTCCCCATTTACAGATGTTACGAATTTTGATATCGTAACACTCCTTAGAAGAGGTTATTATGAAATTTGCCGATTACTTTATCGCGCCAGCCATCATCCCCTTATTCATCGTTTCATTATTTCCTCTATTTTCTTCGATTATCGGCAGCCAATTGTATGCTGAACCACGGAGTCAAGCCGGCAGCGAAAAGCTAAACAATGCAGACTCAAGCGCTATCAACAACTCGAGCCCCAAAGCTAATTCTGCCACTCCAGCTACATCTCTAACTGACGACTCTCAAGCTGACAACTCGGAAGCTGATGGCTCGCACCCTGATAACTCGCAAACTGATGACTCAAAGTCGAAAGAGAAGAAAGGGAAAAAGCAAAGCTCACCCAAAGCAGAAAAACAACAGGACAATTCAGCTACCCCATCCACCCCGCATATCCCCCGGCTGCACGAGGAAGTGCTGGTCACCGCCACTATGTCTCCTCTCGAGGTCAAAAATTGCTCGGTTTCGGCCACGGTCATAAGCAGTGAAAAGCTGCGAGCACTCGATACGACCAGCGCCCTTAATGCTCTGCTCTATGAACCGGGCATATTCGTCATGAGAACCGGTGATTTTGGCCGCTCCGATGTGGAAATCCGTGGACTTGGCCAGCGCGGTCAGAGGATTGGAGTCATGGTCGATGGCCGCCCCGAAAAAATGGGCCTCTTCGGCTGTGTCGTTACCCAGGCTTTTCCTTTTGATAATGTCGAGCGCCTGGAAGTTGTCCGCGGTCCGGCTTCAGTGTTTTACGGCTCGGATGCTCTGGGCGGCGTGGTGAATATCATAACTCACACCCCCCACCGAGGATTTGAGACTGAAGCCACATCATCATACGGCACTTTTGATACCTGGCGATTCAACCTGCACCACGGAGCCGGCTTTGAAAAATTCAGCTATTACCTGACCTATGACCTGGCCCGGAGCAATGGTCACCTGGCCAACTCCGCCTATTCGGGAGACAGCCTAACCGGCAAATTTATTTACAAGCTCTCATCTCTCTGGACTCTTGCTCTGAGCGGTAAATATTACGACGGCCATAAAGACGAGCCAACCATCTTCTTCGTTGAGCCGCCGGACGAATACTGGTTCGATTATAAAAGAGGCGCCGCTGATCTCAGCCTCTCGCGCCTGGCTGAAAAAACAGATTTCAGTTTCAAGCTTTATACCGATTTCGGGCGGCATCATTTTTCTGACGGCTGGAATTCCCGGGACAAAGTTTATGGAAGCATCTTGAAATACACCTTTTCCGGCTGGAAGAACAATCAGCTTACAGCCGGGACTGATTTTAGATATCTCGGGGGCCAAAGCTATGGCTACCCCGTTGGTCAGTGGCACAGAAGCGAAGGCGGCTTTTTTGTCTATGATCAATTCACAATCAAAGACAGGCTGATCCTGACCGGAGGCATGAGGCTGAATATCGATTCCATTTATGGACAAGAATTTGTGCCCAGTGCCGGATTAGTCTTTTTCCTGACCTCCAGCACTTCTGTCCGCGGCCTGGTGAGCAAGGGCTTCCGCTCTCCGCAGTTGAATGAACTTTACCTTTTCCCCGCCTCGAACCCCGACCTCCGGCCGGAAATCCTCTGGAATTATGAGGCCGGTTTCAACACTCATTTTCTCCGCCGCTTTGACCTTGGCTTCAATTTTTTCCTGATGAACGGTCATGATTTCATTCAGACCAACCCCAATCCCGAGCCTCCCCCGCCGTTTAAGATGGTTAACATTGCCACTTACCGAGCCAGAGGAATAGAAGCCAGCCTGACCGGCGAGCTCTATGCCGGCCTCACCGCTAAAGCTTCCATGACCCTGCTTGATCCTGAAGAAAACACCATGGGTAAAGCCAAACAAAAATACGATTTTTCTGTCTTTTTCAGCCAGGGAAGAATTTTTGGAGCCGTCACCGCTCAATATGTGACCAGTTATTATGCAGGCGATAACAACACCGGGCTGCTGCCTTCTTTTTTCCTGCTCAATGGCAAGCTCGAGCTGGACATAGCTCGATATTTCTCCATTCTTATCAGCCTGAACAACATTCTCGACACTCATTACCAGATTTTTGTGAACCTTCCTGAAGCTTCTGGCCCCTATCCTATGCCCGGACGCTCGATCAACCTGGGCCTCAGAATTAAACCCTAGCTTATGGACAGAGTCAGAGACTGAGAATGAGGATTGAGAGAGTAAAGATTAAAGAGAATAAAAGAGAATAAAAGAATGAGAAGAATAAAAAGGAAGGAATGAGAGAAATATAAAGAATAAAAGAAAAGGATAAAAGAAACAAAAGGAATTAGTGCCATAATAAAATGAATCATAAACAAAACTTCGACTGGCTGCTGGGAGGTCTATTCTTAGCTCTGGCCCTGGCTTTTCCGCCGGCCTTCCATCTGGTTGGACTGGGCAGTGCCTTTCTGCCGATGTTTTATCCGGTCATGCTGGCCGGGCTGCTTCTCAGACCTCGGGTATCGGTGATGGTTGGCCTCCTGGCGCCGCTTATTTCTGCCGCCCTGACGGGCATGCCCCCTTTTTACCCGCCAGTGGCTTTTATTATGGTCATTGAATTTCTGGTTATAACCTCTGTAGGCTGGACGCTTTTCCAGAAGCTACATCTTAATATCTATCTGTCTTTATTTTTGACTATACTGGCAGACAGACTGGTTCTCTTTCTGGCTACCTGGATGGTAGCTGACTGGCTGCAGCTGCCAGGCCTGGTTCTCGGGCCTGTCACTTTAATCAAAGGACTGCCCGGGATTATTGTCATGTTTCTGGTGATTCCCCCACTTGTCGTCAAGATCAAAGAAAAAATCAGATTGTCACCCTTCTTTGAGCCCGAACCGCCAGCTGAATGAGAAATAAGATAAAAGAAAAAGGAAAAGAAAAAGGAAAAAGCGAGAAGCAAGAAGCAAGAAATAAGGAGATAAAGATGTCTCAAAAGCAGAAAATTTCCGCCACCGCGAAAACTGGCCTATCCGCAGATTCGCCGCAGAACCACCAGCTGCCCGATCTACTGCCCGATGTACTGGAACAGGAGATTTCAAGCCGCCGCCTTTTCTTTGACCGGGTAGCCTCAGCCTGGGAAGAGGAGCACTCTGAGGCTGAAGCCGAAGGTGATTCAGCGCTCCGGACGCTGGTCAACCGCTTTGATCTCGAGCCGGGTCAGGTGGTGCTTGATGCCGGCTGTGGTACGGGCCGACTTTTGCCTTTAATTCTTGAGAAAATCGGACCAGCCGGCAAGCTGCTGGCTGTTGATTTTTCAGAAAAAATGCTGGATATCGCCAGAAAAAAATACCGCGCCCCGAATCTCATTTTCTACAGGGCTGATATCAGTCAGTTTAAACCTCCCTGCCAGTTCGACCGGATCATCTGCCTGTGCCTCCTCCCTCATCTGCCGGATAAACTGCTGGCTCTGCGGACACTCGGGGCAACTCTCAAACCAGGCGGACAACTGATCGTCGCTCATACCGCCAGCCGGGAGGAAGTCAACGCCTTCCACGCCCGGTTACCAGAGCCTGTCTGCTACGACCAGCTCCCCGCTTCGCGCGAAATAGCTGAGCTGCTGCAGGCGGCTCATCTGCGGCTGATTGAGCTCAATGAAGGCACCATGTATTTTTTGAGGGCCGGTCGTGATGATGACAGGTTCGATAAAATTCTGAGGTGAACAAAGATAAAAAAAGGGGCACCAGGTTAAGTCGTGATGTGATCGGAGAAAAGTGAAAAGATCGAAAGCCTAGAGAAGAGATGAGATAAGAGAGAAGAGAGATGGCGAGAGATAAAAGAGAGGAAAAACAAAAAGATAAAAAACGCCCGGAGATGGGGACAAGCGGCGGCACAGGTTTCAGGAGTTGGGCTGGCGGAAGCACTGGGACAAGCATCAAAAGCCCCGGCTTCAGCCGCCAGGCTGACAGCGTTAACACAGGGGCCCGCATCACAAGTGCCCGGAGCAACAGCAGCGGCAGCACCCACTCCGGCTCCGGCCCCGGTCTTGACCCCAGAGCCAGCTTGCTGAGCTTTGTAGCCGTTGCGGCCGCGGTGGTTTTTTTACCAGGTCGCACGCCTTTCTGGAAGTTCGCTGCGGTCCTGGCGTTGCTAATCTCTATAAACTATCTCATCAATCAGCAGCCAGGAAAATTAATGCGAAAGCTGCTTCATCTGTTGCTTTTTCTTTTGCCATTTTTTGTTTTCCTGGTGCTTGTAACCCTGCTCTTTTCCGGAAAAAAAGTCTCACCTGCCCAAAGCCTTTTTAACCTCGGGCAGATAGCTGCGAGGATGATGATCATCATCGCCGCCGATGTGGTTTTCATCCTCGGTCAGACTCCTGAAGATATTATGGAGGCCCTTCATCAGTGTCACCTTCCCCGACCGATAACCCGCCTTCTGACTTCAGCCGCCCGCTACTATCAGATTCTGATGGATGAGGCGGTAAGTAGTTTCAGAGCCAGGGCGTCGCGAGAGCGCGGGAGAAGGCCGGTGATGAAGAGACTCAAAATCACCGGATTAATTATAGAAAATATTTTTATGCGCGTTGTGGAAAGAAGTCAGCGCATTTATGCCGCTATGCTGTCTCGCAGCTACGAGGGGCAACTGTTTTTCCTGAAAAAGTTCAAGTTCGGCGGGCGCGAAGCGGTTCTGGTCGTGGCTTTGATGGTGATACTGCTGGTTACTGTCTTGATTTAGGCCAGCCTGGATTCAGGTTTTCGCCATTAACCAACGGTTGTAAAACAGGCTGATGACACAAGGTGCGGATGATAGTGATACGGGATAATAATCACAATAATAATGAACACAATAACAGTGAATAATAACAATGATATTTTTCATTTTAACTTTAATTATCTCTGGCTTTATTTTCTTGAGTTTTATTTTCTGGCAGCTGACAACTGGCGGCGACCAGCTTGCTGTCCAGCGGGTGCGCCAGGCAATAACGCCAGCCAATAAAAAGAAGATCTCAGATGGTAAGCTAAGTTTATAAGCGAAGTTTATAAGTTTAAGAGAATAAGAAAAATAAAATGAGAGAAATAGAATGGACAACAGAGAAGAAACAACCGAAATTATAAGACCGGAGGTAGTGGCAGTCAGTCGCTTCCCGGAATCACCAATCCCGGCTGAAGCCAGAACGGTCACCACCGCGATGGCGGCTACAGCCGTTGAAGTGAGGGGGCTGAGCTATATATTTCCTGATGGGACGGTGGCACTTCAGGATGTCAGCTTCTCGGTGGCGGAAAAAGAGAAAGTGGCTATTATCGGTCCGAACGGAGCCGGAAAATCAACGCTATTGCTTCTCCTTAACGGGCTGCTCAGGGGGCAGGGCCTGGTTAAAATTTCGGGTCTGGAAGTTTGCCGGCGCAAGGTTAAAGCTATCAGGTCAAAGACCGGATTGGTCTTTCAGAACCCGGACGATCAGCTTTTTATGCCGACGGTTCTGGACGATGTGGCGTTCGGGCTGTGCCCGCCGAGCGAAGACCGGGATGGACAGAGGAGGCAAGTGGTGGAAAAAGTCAAAAGCAAACTTAAAGAGCTCAGGGCTGAACATCTGATTAACCGTTCGACGATGCGGCTGAGCCCGGGTGAAAAAAAGAAGGTGGCGCTGGCCGGGGTGCTGATCACTGAGCCGGAAATTCTGCTTCTGGATGAGCCGACCTCCGGGCTCGACCCGGCCTCGAGGCGGTGGCTCGAAGATTATCTGAGGGGGCTGGAGCGGACGCTTATCATGACGACTCATGATCTGGAATTGGCCGGGAAGGTCGCCCAGCGAATTGTTCTCATGAGCAGGGGGCAGCTCGTGGCTGAAGGTAGCCCGGAAGATATCCTTGATGATCAGGAGCTTTTGGAAGCCAGCGGCCTTTGAGCTTTAAAAAATCAGCTTTGTGATTTTATGGATTTAACGGATTCTATGGATTATATGCCTGGAAAGATGGAGGGAATTTGACTTATAACTCTGCTGGCCCGACTGCCTTCACACCCAGACCTTAGTCGCACTGCATTCACCTTTAATGATCTGCAAAAATCATATCATTGACATAAAATCCTATTTCTTTTAATCTCAGGGCATGGAAAAAACCGTTCGGTTCAGTATTTCTCTTGAGTCAGAGCTATCCAGAAAATTCGACTCGTGGATGAAAAAGAACAGTTACAAGAACCGCTCTGAAGCCGTCAGGGACCTGATCAGGGATAAGCTGGTAGAGGAAGAATGGAAGGATGACAGTAAGGAAGTGGTGGCTGTTCTCAGTCTGGTTTACAGCCACGACAGCCCGGAGCTGCCACGGGTCCTGACCGACATTCAACACCAGCACCACAGTCTGGTGATTAGCTCGACCCATATTCACCTCGACAAACATAATTGCCTCGAGGTCATTATCATGAAAGGCCAGGTCGGGGTGATCAAAAAAGTAGCCAGTGAGCTGCTGAGTTTGCGGCGCGTTAAGCACGGGCGTCTGATGATGACAACCACCGGCGCAGACATTCCCTCCTAGATATGCTTGATGAGCTTAATAAGCTCAATAAGCTTAGCTCAGTCAAGGCAGGCCTGCTTATGAAAAAGGCAGGTATCGGGGCAGAAAACAAATGACATCTAAATGATATCTATCTGTTTAGCTGCAGGCTTGTTTGCCTGGCTTTAAATTTTTAAGGGCGGGAACGATCATAAATAAATCTGGGTAATGAATCGGTCTTTTTCGGGGTAATCGTGATGAATCAGTTTCTTTCCGGGCAGGGCACGAAGACCGCAGCCATCCTGGCTCACAAGGTAGATAGACGTCAGCCGGTGTGAGCGAGGCGCTTGATCGATACGACCTGCCGCTTGATTTTAAGGGAGGAAGCTACTTCAAAGTGCGAGACAAGATCCTTAAGGAACTGCCCGAAGAATTTGATCGGGAGGATTTGCGGCGGCATTTCCAGGAGGCGGAAAGTAAACCTGTGCAGCGAGCACTCAGCGACCTCCAAAAAGAAGGCGAGCTTGAGACCTCAGGCCGGGGCAAGGGGCGGCGCTGGATTAAGATCAGAAGCAAAGTAAATTAAGGGAGGAAGCTCAGATGGGGACGGACAGGTTATCTACCGACAGGTCAATGCGTTGCCAAGCTGCAGGTGGGGACAGAGTATCACGTCCCCACAAAAACTTGACCTGACAGGCTTTACTTTATTAGCATAGATATAATAAATATAGATTAAAAGGAGGAGGGCTGCCAATGACAGCAACAAGCAAGAGGCGAAAGGGCTGGTATAAATCAATTGCTGGTCTGCTGGTTATTGTTTTTTTTGGCCAGAGCTGCGCTGTTATCGGTCCAAAATATCAGAAAGTACCTGTGACCAGCAATCCACCCCAGGCAAAAATAACTGTTGATGATAAGTTTGTCGGCCAGACGCCTGTCAATCTGAAGCTGAGAAAAAACGAAGAACACCTGATTCGAATTGAGATGGATGGTTATGAGCCGGCAGAAATTGTCGTCAGTCCGGCGACCGGGGACAAAAAGTCTGTGGGCAGCGCAGTGGTGGCCGGTGTTCCTCTTACGCTGATCGGTATGGCTTTTGGAGCTCTGGTCAGTTTATTAGCTGCTCCACGTAATGAAGTGGATCATGTAGACGCAGCCTGGGTTTGGGGTGGAATAGCCGTCGGAGCCATCCCCGGGATTTACATAATGGTTTCAAGCTACCAGACCCAACTCCAACCGCAAAGAGTCTATGTGTTGCTCAAAAAGGCTGCGGAAGGCGGCCAGAGTTCTGCTTCGGGGTCAGGTGCGGTTCAAAGATTAGAAATTTCGACCGAAGAGCTTTCTTCCGTCAAGTGGATTAGGATCGCCATCGATAATAAATAGACGCGCAGGATGGGGTCGGGTCAACCGATTTTCTTTATTATCAATTAGTTATTAGTAGTTCTTAGCTGTTGACCAAGCCGCACACTAAAATCAGAAGAATGAATTTGCAAATTTGCAAGTTGGGCTATCAAAAGCGAACTGAAATTTGACGAAAATGGGGACAGAGTATCACGTCCCCTTTGGCTTTAGCGTCACCTTTGAGAAGATGCAGGCCATCACCGGATCTCTACCCTTTAAAAGATCCTCGGTAGTCGTCTTCACCTCGATATCAGGGAGAACGCCGCGGCCATCATCCTGACCGTTCGGGCGGTAGAATTTCTTGTGTGAGACTCCCAACTGCAATCCGGTATTCGGTACCCAGAAGGAATAGATGTCACCAAACTGAGTAGCCAGGCCACCGGTCTCCTCACCAACCAGAATGCCAAGCTTATAATCCTTGATGGTAGCAGCCAGATTGACGGCGCTGGAAAAGGTGCGCTGACCGATAAGCACATACACCTGGCCCCGAAAGCGGAGAGGATTTTCAGCTGGCTGCTGCTCCTCCGGATAAGAAGTAAATAGCTGGCCATCAGGTGTCGAGGAAATTTCTTCGTAAGTTGATCGGTACCAATCCTTCGATGATTGATACACTGTTTCATAAGATTGAGGATAAAGCCTCTTCAAGACCGGCAGCGGGTCCCGGTAATAGTCTTTTATTTGTTTACTCACTTTAAGTTCGATCTTCGAAAATTGCCTCCAGGGTTTATCGGTCAAGTAGCCAAGAAGGGCATCCCCCAGAGCCGAGTTTCCCCCGCCGTTCTGGCGAAGGTCTATGATGAGCTTTTCCATTCGCTGTTCTTTCAGGTCAGTAAAGGCTTGCTGCAAAAAAGCATTAAAGGTTTTCGGGTCCTGAAATGATCTGAAATCGATGATGGCAGTTTTCAAATCTGGGCGGGAAGTATAGCTATAATAAGGATACTGGATTTTTGAGCGCGATTGCTCTTCAGGCTGTGACTGCTCCTCCTGCTGCGGCTGGGGCTGCTGTTTCTCGGTGCGGGTCTTTTGAATCTCGATGGCTCTTCGGGTCAGTTCATCTCTGGTCAAGCCATTGATTTGTTTCTCAAGAGCCTCACCAGACGGGGTGACGTACTTCAGCCTAAAATCCTCTGCTCCATAGACAAACCAGAGCAACGCCCGGAGATTGGTATTAACCAGCCCAAGCCGGTAGGATAGCTTTTCACCGCTGACGTAATTGGCCAGGTCGGCAGTGAGCTTCGAAATGGAGAGTCCATTGAGGCCGACGATTTCAGAGCCCGGCGGAATCTCTCCGCTATAATCAAGGGCCACAAATAACCTATTGCTATCGCCGACGATTCTGGTCTCCAACGGAAAAAGGCGCCCTCCCCTGCCAAGATATTCGTTGAGTTCCTCGACCGGATAAGTGATGGAGGTATGTCCGTCGCCGAAAGCTGAGACAAGAGGGGCAACCCGCCGGTAAAAATCAATCCTAGTCAGGGGCTCGGTCAGGCTCCTTTCAATCCGCTGTTTCATCTCATAAATCTCAGGCCGGGAGCGGTACCGGTAGAGATCCGGGTGAACGTCTTCCAGAGTGCGCAGTAGAAAATCAAGGTCGGACTTCAGCTTATCGGGCGGAAATTTGGTGGGCGTGGTGGGCTCTTCGACGCTGGCTGGGGTAAGCGGGACAAGGACGGTGACTGGCTTGCCTGGATCGATGCCGACTGAATGCAGTACGGCAGCAATAGTTGCTGACCGAGCAAATCCAGGACGATATCCCTGCCTGACAAGGGCTAAAAGCTTCCCTCTGTCACCTGGCTTGTTTGAGTCTAAGTTCAGTTCCGTTTTTTCCATCCTGGCCGGCCGCCTGTCCGAATCTTGTCCTTGCTCCGCCAGAATAGCCAAAGCCAGAATTGTGGGTAGCGCCAGGCACAACAAGATAACGGGTGAAATTCTTTTCATTTTTCTTCGAATTCCTTTTTTGATTTCTTTTTGGATTAAGTTTTTAACCTGGTTTTTTAGGCTTTTAAGTTTAGTATTTTTTTATCTCATAAGCAATTTTGAGAATGTGTGTGTGAGGATGGGGTCGTGAGGATGGGGTCGTGAGGATGGGGTCGGGCCAGCCGATTTTCTTTGTTATCAATTAGTTATTAGTAGTTCTTAGCTGTTGACCAAGCCGCACACTAAAATCAGAAGAATGAATTTGCAAATTTGCAAGTTGGGCTATCAAAAGCGAACTGAAATTTGACGAAAATGGGGACAGAGTATCACGTCCCCAATTTTTATTTCATTTATTATCAGCAAGTTAAAAATTGCATCGGCTGAAAAAGAGGGACAGAGTATCACGTCCCCTTCTTAAAAAGGTAGTAGAAGGTGGGGGTGGCGATGAGGGACAGCAGAACCGAGATGAGCAGGGCCCCGATGACGGCGATGGCCAACGGCTTCAGCATGTCAGCTCCTGAGCCGATCCCATAGGCTAAGGGCAGCAGCCCCAGCGCCGCCGCTAAGGTTGTCATCAGCACCGGCCGCAGCCTCCGCCGCCCTGACCTGACCAGCGCCTCCCCCAGCGGCACGCCCCGCGCCTGGAGGTGGTTGGTATAATCCATCATCAGAATCCCATTTTTTGCCACGAGCCCGATGCCGATAATTGCCCCGAGAATTGAGACCACATTAAGCGATGTACCGGTTATCCACAGAGCCAGCACCGTGCCGAACATAGCCAGCACCGCCCCCAGCACAATCGCCAGTGGCTGCAGAAAATTTTTAAATTCGGCCAGCAGCACTGTGAAAACCAGCACAATCGCCATGAACATAACCACCAGCAAATTCCTGAAGGACTCCTGCTGCTGCTCGTAAAGTCCGCCATACTCGATTGTCCCGGCCGGAATAGTTTTATCCTGACTAAGAAGTTTCTTGATGTCGGCCATGGCGCTGCCCATATCCCGGCCCTCCAGCCTGGCTGTCACGGCCACATCCTGCCTCAAATCCTCTCTCCGTATCTCAAGCTGCCCCAATTCCTCCTTTAAATCCGCCACCTGCGAAAGCTTGATCAACTGGTTGGCCGGTGTCCTCAGCGGGAGATTTTTCAGCATCTCCATTGTCTGGAGATAGCCCGGGTCAACTTTCACCCTGACATCAACAATCCGGTCGCCCTGAAGGACATAAGAAGCTGTGCTGCCCAGCATAGCCGTCTCGACCGCCCCACCGATATCCGAGGCAGTCAGGCCAAATCGCTGAGCCTCAACCGGCTTTAACTTCAAGCTCAAGGCTGAACCGGTATAAACCAGCCCGTTAAAGGTATCAACGACTCCCGGCACTTGCTTTATTTTTTCTTCAATGGCCGGCGCCATCGTCTTCAGAAAATTAACGTCAGTCGAAAATATCTTGATTTCAATCGGTTGCGGGGCCCACATCAAATCTCCTATTAAATCGCTCAGAATACCCGGAAATTCCCAGTTGATGGTGGGCAAAGCAGCGTTAAAACGTTGCCTTAATTCCGCTATGACCTCGGCTGTTTTTCTTGAGCGCTTTGGCTTGAGCTTGACCAGAAAATCCCCGGTGTTTGGCTCGGCAATCGACAGGGCCAGCCTGGCCCCGGTCCGTCTCGAATAGCTCTCGACTTCCGGAACGGTCTTCAGGATATCTTCAGCCTGACGCAGTTCGCGGTCAGTTTCGGCTAAACTGGTGCCGGGCGGCGTGAAATAATCAATGACGAAACCGCCTTCATCCATCGGCGGTAAGAATTCGCTCTGCAGTTGGCGGTAAATAAGGACACCAAGAGCAATGATGAGAAGACACCCGGCCAAAAAGATTTTATAATGTTTGATGGCCGCCCGAACACCCGCTTCATAAATTTTAATCAGCGCAGGTAAAAAGCCACCTCTTTCCGAAAAAGCTTCTTCGGCTTCCTCGGTCTCCTCGGCCCTTATCTCGCCGGGGCTTTCGGCATCTCCTCCCGCTTCTCTTTCGCCCTCGCTCCCGCCTCCGCTTTCACCTTCGCCACCCTCCGCCGCCTTTCTTTTCCTCTCCGGGATGATTAACCCGGCGAGCGATGGCGTCAGCGTCATCGCCACCACCAGCGATGTAACCAGCGCCACCGACATGGTAATGGCCAGCGCCCTGAAAAACACACCGGTAATGCCGCTCAAAAAAGCCAGCGGAATAAAAACGACGACCGGGGTCAGTGTCGATCCAACCAGCGGCTTGAAGATCTCGCCGATTGATTCCCTGATTGCCCGCTCCTTATCCGGCATAAATGAAATTTTAGTATGGATAGCTTCAGCCACGACAATCGCATCATCAATGATGAGGCCAATAGCCGAGGCAATTCCACCCAGAGTCATCAGGTTAAAGGTCAGACCGCTCAACTCCATGGCGGCCAGCGTCACCAGCACCGTCACCGGAATAGCCATAATGGTCAGAAAAGTCGTCCGCCAGTTGCGCAAGAAAAGAAACATTATAAACATCGACAGGATGAGGCCGAAGATAATTGCTTCCCAGACGCTTCCGACCGAGGCGCTGACTATCTCAGACTGGTCATAGAAAAAAGCCAGCTTCATATCGGGTGGAAGTTGCTGCTTTAAATCGGCCAGTTCCCGCCTTAGCTCTTTGGCAATCTGAAGCGTACTTCCGTCGGGCTGGCTATAAATGTTGAGTAGAACGGCATTGACCCCTTCGGCCGTGACCACATTGAAAACCGGGGCCGGCCCCCGCTCGACCCGGGCCACATCTTTGATGGCCAGCGGATGGCCATTGACTACCGCCACCACCAGCGAAGAAATATCATCCAGGCTGTGCAAACGGCCATCAACCACGGTCAAATAGAGAAAATAATTTTCCTCATGCATGCCAGTCGAGGTCACTAAATTATTTTTCTCAAGCGCACCGGTAATCTGGTCGAGGGTCAGCCCGGCGGCCTGTAGCCTGACCGGATCAACCACCACCTGAAACTCTGGGGTTCGGCCGCCAACCAGATTCACCCGGGCTACACCAGGAATGCGGATAAAGCGCGGCTTTAACTCGTAGCGGGCTATTTCCCACAGCTCGGTTATATCGCGCTTCGGGCTGATCAGGCTGACGCCCAGAATTGGAAAGGCTGAGAAAGTTAAACGGTAAACAGTTGTCACGGCCGTCGGCGGCAGGCTGCTTTTTATTTCTGATAGCCGGCCCATCACATAAAGCTCGGACTGAATCATGTCGGCTGACCAGGTAAAATAGACACTGATTTCGGCCGAACCGCGCCCGGTCGTCGAGCGGATGTTTAGTGAACCAGGGATATCTTTCATGGCTTCTTCAATCGGCCTGGTGATTGAAGCCATCATTTCCTCAGCCGGCATCACCCCGTTATCAACCAGGATAACCACCCGTGGAAAATTGGTCTGCGGGAAAACGGAGGAAGCCAGATTGGTTGCCGCATAAATACCGGCCAGGCAAAGAGCAATAGCTAAAAAGATAATGAGCGAGCGGTGCTCTCTGGAAAAATCGCCCAATGAAAGTCCTGTTTTTGATCTCTCGAATTTTTTATCAAGCTCTGAATAACCAGAATGTTCTGACTGATTTGAGGCCATGGCTTTTATCTTTTCTGTTCTCTTTTTTTTCTTTTTTCCAAATGCTTAAATCTTCCTAATTTTTTCGCTTTTTCTTAGCCCGCCCAGCCGCCGATAACAAGCCGCTATCGGCGATTACTATCACTGGGCTGTTGTGGTTTATCATCATTTATTACGCTTATTACGCTATCTAATTTTGCCTGTTTAAAATCCTGACCTTAACTTTTTCCGGCAGGGCATAGGCACCGACCGTCACCACCGTCTGGCCTTCTTTAAGACCTTCACCACTCACCTCGACCAACCCGCCATCGCGAAAGCCGGAGACAACCGGGTGCTGGCTGGCCACGCCATTCTCAACGATGGAAATGACTTCTTTACCTTCGAGGCGAACCAGGCTTTCTACCGGTACAGCCAGGCAATTTTCGTGGACAGCAGCCACAATTTTAAGGCTCAGGAATTTCCCCGGAGTAAGACCGGAGCCGGCCGGAACCGCCACCCTGACCAGAACTGTATCCGTCTGGGGATCAATGTCCCGGCTCACAAAACTCACCCGCGCCTTGATCGCACCGCTGGTGCTCAAAGTACTAGCGACTGCGACGTCTGGAATTACACTCTGGCTGTGGCTCGCGTTTCCATCACCGCCGGGACCGCCATCGGTGGCGGGAGAAGTGGAGCCCCTATTAACGCTTCCGCTGCCCTTTGTCTCAGCATCGTTCCCCCCGGTCATGACTCCTGTGCTGCTTCCGCTCGCCAGGGCTACAGCCGGGCTCAGCTCAGCCTCCTGACCCGGCCGGAGCCAGGCCCCTTCGCTACTCGGCACGCGGGCCGTGACCACCAGCCGGTTGAGATCAACCACTTCGGCCAGCGGCCGGTTCGGTTCGACATTCTGCCCTAAGGAGACCTCTATCCTGGTCAGATAGCCGGAGATAGGCGATTTGAGTTCAAGGTAAGACAGATCGGTTTCAGCTGAGGCCAGGTTTCCTTCCGCCTGGTGGAGCGCCGCTTCTGCCGCCCTGAAATCCCTGATGGAGGTGGCTTCGCCGCTCAGCAGCTGTTTCTGCCGTTCATAGGTGTCGCGGGCCAGCTCCAGTTCTTTTTGAGCTTTAAGAACAGCAATCCGGGCCATCCGCGTATCGAAGCGAAAAAGAAGCTGTCCCTCCTTTACCTGCTGGCCTTCCCTCACCAGAGCCTCGGTCAGAACGCCGCCGACCGGTGAGGAAATAAGAGCCAGGGCGCCTTTCTGGCTTTCGCCCGGCGGCTCGGGTTCGACCTGTCCATAGGCACTTACATAGCGGTGAAGCGTTGTTTTTATGATCTGACCAACCTCGACCGAGACTTCAGGATTGACCGCCTCTTCGCTGGACGGGCCCTTTCGGCCGAAGAGCAGCCAGCCCAGAAAAATCACGGCCGCCGCTATGATTATAATAATAAGGATAGTGGTTGTTTTCTTTTTCGGACTCATGGTTTTTTGTCCTTTGTTTTTTCTTTAGCGGCCGCGGCGGTGGCGGTCTGGCTTTGGGCCTCATGGTCTGCATGGGCCTCACCAGCCTCACGATCGAGAGTATAAATCCAGTCTTTAATCTGAAGCGGGCTCTGCAGGATATTTTCAAGCTCAATCGTAGCCTGCTGCGCTTCCGCCAGAGTCTCCAGCCTGGCCAGAGAGGTGGCCGTCAGCTCCAGATTTAAATTGAGAAAATCATATTTAGATATTTCACCGACCTGAAGCTTTCTGGAAGCTACGGCTTTTTGAGCTTCAAGATGCTGAAGTAGCTCATCTGACAGCAAAACCTTTTGCCCCGCGGCCCGTACGTTCTGAATAGATTTTTCCAGGTCAGAAATAACTGTGGCCTGAAGTTCCAGAAAAGAGGCGGCTTTTTCACGGCGCCTGGCTTGGGCTTCAGCGATTGGCCCGCGGTTTTGATTAAAAATAGGAAGCTCAAACGACAGGCCTATCGTCCATTTGTTATCAGTCTGATCCAGCTGATAGCTGGGGCCAAGAGTTATGTCTGGATATTGTCTGGCAATTTCCAGATGGAGGCTGGCTTCGGCGGCGGCATATTCGGAGAGAGAACTCAGAATGTCAGCCCGGTTGGTGAGTGCCTGCCGTCTCAGCTCACCAGCGGATATATCGGTCGCTACCTTTTCCAGATCATCGAAAGAAATTTTTGCTGTCTCAAGCATTTCCGGACTCAAGCCTAAAGCTGAAGCTAAATTAACCTTCGCCTGACGAACCATTTTTTGAGCTTCGATGAGATCAAGCTGGCTGGTTTCGAGGGCCAGGCGGGCTTGAGTCAGCTCGTAACCGGAAACTTCCCCGGCGGCTTTCCGCAATTCCATGAGCTCGACCAGCTCTTTCTGTATCCGAATTTGTTCGTCCAGAAGGCTGAGCTTTTTCAGGCTGATAGATAAATCAAGAAGTGCCTGGCGGAGGTTGCTTCTCACCTGCCAGGCCGCAGCCAGAATATTGAAACGGGCAGCGTCGGACAGGTGACGGGCCTCGCTTATTCTCAGGCCGCGCTTACCGGCGACTTCAATCGGGATATCAAGCGAGACTTCCGGAATCCAGGGCGTGATCAGATCCCGGGGAGTCGTTGAGTTGTAGCCAATCTTCGGGCCGATGACCGGATTGGGAATCTGAGCGGCGGTAACCCGGCCGGCTCTGGCCACTGCCCACTGAGCTCTGGCTGTGTCGAGCTGAGGATTAAAATAGAAAGCAACCAGAGTGAGAGATTTTAAGTCCCAGACCTCAGGCGGCCAGGAGTCAACTTCATGATTGGCGATTAAAAACTGGCCGAGTTCAGGTGAATCGAGGCGCCGCTCTTCAAAATCGGCTAAACTTTTCTGGACGGTAATGGGTCGCGCCTGGTAATGAACACAGGAGAAAGAAGTAGCAAGAAAGAGCGCCGTAAGTGTCAGGACATTAATCACCCGGCGCGCTCGAGAGGAAGTTTTTATGTTCATGCCCTTTAATCTCTTATTTTATTTTATTAACATCTTATTAATCAACTTAATCAACGCTTGAGATTTCAGTCATTTATCTACCCCCGGGTTCGTCTTTAGACTTATTTAATCTTTTCCTTCTCTCTGGCCACAATTTTACCGGTGGTGACATCGACTTGAATTTCGCTTATTTCCTGGGCTTTGGGCGAGGGAAGAATATCAAAGCTATAAATGATTTTGCCATTTTCTTTTTCCAGCTCGGCACTGAGGACAAAGCCTGGACTATCAGCCAGGGCCGTCTTGATGGCCTGGGCGAAATTGATTTTGACCGCCGAAACCAGCTCACCCAGATTTTGCTCTTCCTCTTCGCCAGCAGCTTCTTCTTTTTCTTCTTCGGCTTCTTTGACGGCCTTAGCTTCTTTGGCTTTTCCAGCTTCTTTGCTTTCCTTAGTTGTGGCGGCTACCTTTTTTTCCTTGGCTTCCTTTGCCTCTTCGCTGGCTTCCTCCTCTTGCTCTTCCTCTTCACTCCTGGACAGCTTCTCTTCCTCTTTGCTCAGCACCTTGCCGGTCAGGGCATCAATGTGAACCTCGGTTATTTTCTGACTCTGAGCTGAGGGTAAAATATCGAAGCTATAAATCAGCTGTCCTTTTTCCCGCTCCAGTTCAGCAGCAGTTACAATTCCGGGCGCTTCTCTGGTAGCGGTTACCACTGCCTCTAACATGGTGACTTTGGCGGCACCGGCCAGAATACGCGGGTCATGGCTTTTGGATTCTTTCGATTCCTGAGCTGGAAGGCTCGGAGTCAGACTCAGAATAGCCATGAGCGCCACGGCCAAGATGGCGACTTCGAAAACTTTTGATTTTTTCATAAAAATCTCCTTTCTGTTTAAATCAGACTTTGCGGGCCAGAGCTTAGCCTGGCGGACAAAAGCCCGTTTTCATGATTTGAGTTTAAGCTTGCGAACCTTAAGCCAGGATTAATTTTCGCTGTAGCTAACAACTTTTTTTATTGAGCTTTTTATTCAAATCTATTCGTCTCGCGAGATAGAATTACCTGCTTCAGGGATCTGATTTTCCGATTCCCTGCCTTTCCCTGAGACAGCGGGTAGAGTTGGCTGGCGAAGAACAAAAAAGTGATACTGATAAATTATTGCTATTTTATATCGACCGCCATCTTCCTGACGAGAGGTGCTAGCGCCTACAAAAAAGACGGGGCTCGGCCGGACTTACCACACCGGCAATTCTTGTCCTTATTTACCTTATTTACCTTTAAGACGTCCGGTCGCTTTCCTGATTTCCGACTCTTCAAAATTTTCAGCTATCAGCAAGGCTCACTTTGCTTACTTTTTAAGCACCGGTCAAAGGTAAGAACGAGGCTTTTTAATAGCCTAAAGCGGGAGAGTAATCTCAAAAGTGGTTAAGCCTGGCTCGCTTGAAGCCCGGATTGTTCCGCCATAAAGCTCAATAATGGCTTTAGCAATAGACAGGCCAAGACCGGCGCCACCAGCTTCGGAATAGTAATGACTGGCGCGGTAGAAGCGATCAAAGATAAACGGCAGTTTGTCCGGCGGAATGCCTGGACCAGTGTTGGAGACTGTAACGACAACTTTATCGTCCTGACGGTCGGCCCTGATACGTATTTCCCCATCGGGGTTATTGTAATTGATGGCATTTTTTAAAAGATTGAGCCAGGCCCGGCGGAGCTGGTTAGAATCGGCGCGGATGACAATGGCCGGGTCAATCTCATTATAAAATTTGATGCCAGGCGGAAAGGATTGGCCAATGTCTTCGGTCTTAGAGTCAGAAGTTCTCGGGAAAGTTTCGCCCGGGTGAGTTGAAGCGGCGCTTTTTGGGGCAAGAGATAGTTCACTCGCTTTCCCGGTGAAAGCGACACCATCCCCATCCTGCTCAATACTGACATCATTTTTCATCTGGCTTTCCAGCCCGTGAGCAGCTGCCGCTTCGGGAGCCAGCTTAACTTCCTCTCCCGTCGCGGTTGGAGACACGGCTGGTGCCGGTCGCCCTGATTTTGCCGCTGATTCACTGCGGGCTTCATTCTGGAGCCGGTTCCAGACTTCATCTATCATGTGACGCAAGTTGACCGGACGGAGATCGAGAGACTTCTGGCCGGTCTCCATTCTCGCCAGGAGCAGCAGGTCCTCCAGAATGTTTTCCATTTCCTGGGCCGTCGCCAGCACCTCGCTTATTGTCTGCTGATAATCTTCGGCCGAGCGTGGCTTGCGGATTGAAACTTCGAGTTCGTTAATCATGGCCGCCAGCGGTGTGCGCAGCTCGTGGGAGGAGTCAGCGGTGAACCTGCGCTCACGCTCAAAAGCCAGCTGCAGGCGGTCGAGGGCGGCGTTTAATTGCTCAACAAGAGGAATCAGCTCCCGGTCAAAATTTTCCTCCTTTATTCTTATATCGAGGTTACTGCCGGAGATTTCCCGGAGAGTAGTGGTTATCTGATGGACAGGACGGAGAGCCCGTGAAGATAAGAAGAGGCCGCCGGCGGTGGCAAGACCCAGAAGGAAAAGGCCAGAAATTATGAGCAGCCGGCCAAGGGCCTCTAAATCTTCATCAAGCGGGTAGCTCGACTTGACCAGGGCCAGATAAATCCCTGTCTGGGGCAAAAAGCGCGGCGCAGCGGGCACTTCATCCTCGGGCGGCAGGGGCAGATAATAAAATAAAACGCGATATGATGGCCTGGACTCGGCTGGGACGCGGTCGGAGTGCAGACCGCTGTCGCTGTGGGGACCGGTGGCAGTGTCGGGGCCGGTGTCGGCGCGTTCAGTATGGTCCTTAACAGTCGCATTCAATTTTATCGTATAGCTGGCCGGCCCGGCTGATTGTTTAGCACGGTAATCGCCGAGAAGTTCAGCCAGACGTTGTTCAAGAGGGTCGATGGATTTTTGACCGGCTGAAAGCTCAGCGGAAACAGATTGCTCATTTTTGGACTGGCTGAGCGAAGACACAGACGCTGGAGCAGATGGAGACGCGGCTGCAGAGAGAGATGCTGGAACCGACGGAGACGCTGGTGAAGGTTCCGGCTCTGATAAAGGTTCAGGGAGAGAAGCAGGCTCTGGTGCTGGCCCAGGCGGCCGCCGCAGAATTATTCTGCCCGCCGGATCATAAATAAAGAAGCTCGTAGCCGGCTCAATCGAGTTGAGTTTGGACTCCAGCCAGGCGAGAGAATTATCTTCCCCCTGGGCCAGGAAGTTAGAAATGGACAGTGCGGTCAGGTGGAGCCCGGCATCAAACTTTTCATAGAGGGCCTGACGGCGACTGGCATAAACGAAAATGCCGAGTACCAGAAAAATGACCATGAGAAGCAAAACAAACCACAGCGTTAATTTCCACCGGAGAGATTTTAGAATTTTCATCGGGAACCCCGGGCGGAGTCGCGGCGGCGCCGAGAGCGGGTGGCTGGCTGGTGCGGCATTACTCCCGATGAATCTTCAGAGGCAGGTCCGTTTTGAGACTCAGTTCTGGATTCGACTAGCTCTTCGATTCCAACTGCATCATCAGGGCACTTCAGAACCAGGCCGGCACCTTTGACGGTGTGCAAAAGTTTCGTCGCGAAGGGCTGGTCTATTTTCTGGCGGAGGTGATGGAGATGGACATCCAGAACATTGCTGTTAAGCTCGGCTGCCCAGTCATAGGCATGCTCCCAGAGTTCGCTGCGGCTCACCACTTCACCCTGGTGAAGAGCGAGATATTCGAGGAGGGCATATTCCTTGGCCGTGAGGACAATCTCCTGGCCGGAGCGTTCGACCTGTCTTGTCCGGGTGTTGATGACCAGATCAGCAACTTTGAGCAGCGGATCTTTGTGGTGTGTCTCACGCCGGATAAGGGCCCGGATTCGCGCCAGCAGCTCCTCGAAATGAAAGGGCTTGATGAGGTAATCATCGGCTCCAGTTTCGAGGCCGGCCACAATCTGCTCCGGTGCATCGAGGGCAGTCAGAATTAAGACGGGAGTCGAGATACCTTTCTGACGCAGCTTTTTAAGCAGTTCCAGGCCGTCGAGCTTCGGGATGATTAAATCAAGGATGATGGCATCGTAGGGGTTGCTTTCGGCCAGAAAATACCCTTCTTCTCCGTCGAAGGCAGTATCCACCGCATAGGTTTCCTCGCGCAGGCCGCGAGCCAGGCTCTGAGCCAGCGGCCGGTGGTCCTCAATGATGAGAATTCTCATGGCAGTTACTTTTGAGCGGTAAAAAAGGCTTTCACAGCTTATATTTTATGCTTTTTCCCTTAATCTAACATTAATTTCCCGTGCCTTCAGGAAAAGGTTATATGGTCGATGGGGTCGGGCCAGCCGATTTGAAGTGTTATCAACTATTTATAGAGTATAGCCGGCACCCGGCAATGATGCCTCCAAATCATGTCATCAATGAAAGATGAATGTTGGAATAAATTGAAATAGATAGAATCAGCCTGGATTGCTACCCTCGATAAAAAGGGACAGAGTATCACGTCCCCCCTTTAATTTATATTCTCCTTTTTAATCTGCCACAAAGTCTACTTTAGAGAAGTCTACTCTAGAGTAGACTTCTTAGAGAATTTGACAATGTGAGCCCGGCCCGTCGATTGGAAACATTGGAAACAGAGAGAGCAGCATCAAGCTCTCCAGGGCATTCCGGATGAATTTGAAAAAAATGTCGCAGGGTGTTAAATTTGGTCTGACTTGATAAAGCCTTTATCAACTGACAGGAGGGGGCCATGCCAGACCTTATCTTAATCTCCTGCTCGGATCATAAGATGCCTTACGGCCGGCCGATGGCGCCTGGGACAGATCCGATCCCATGGTTACAGGATAAAAAGCTTCATGACAGACTCTTAAAGAACCGGCGCCTGGTCTTACATTACATCAAAGCGAGGAAGCTTTGCGATATGGAAAGAAAACAGGGAAATCGCGGCAATGATCCGGTTAACAGAGATCTCGTCAATGGACCGGATTTTGGTGGCGACGATTATAGCGGCCTTTACCTTCCAGCCTGCCTGAGATACATCGGAAGATTTTTCCGTGAAGTCAGGGGAAATCTATCAGATGATGATACTCTAAAATTATGGCAGAGAAGTTGTGGCCGTTATCGGGTACTCATTGTCTCAGGGCTTTATGGTTTGGTCTCACCTTTCGATCCGATCCAGGAATACACCTGCCATTTTACTGATAGAATTATGGATAATGGCAAAGGCCTTCAGACAATCTGGCGTGATTTGCTCGCCGATATAATTTGCCATCTGGCGAAAAAGGCGGGTTCAGAGCACAAGGTAAGACTGGTTGATCTTCTTTCTGAAGAAAGCTATCAGGATGCTTTTGATTGGGGATTGATTAGCGAACATGCTACCTGCTTTAATCGGGCTTATAAGCTAAAAGCAGGACCAGAGACATTGATTAATTCGGCACGGTTTTTCAGGAGCGAACTTCTTTGTGATAAAAAAGCACCTCCAGAGCTTTTCCATGATAAATTCATCCATAAGGAATATTTCGATGATCCTGAAGAGCGAATATTATTTGAAGCACAACCCAAAACCACAAAGAAAGAGGTAGCCCGAGAAGGGATCGCCGAATACGTGCCGCAGCTCAAGCAACTTTATGGAGACTCCTGGGATCCATTGCCAGACAGAGTAAAAAAAGAAATAGCCAATTCTGAGTATAGCTATCAACATCACTGCGATCTGCGGGACTTCGATTTCACAGCTGCTGGCATCTGTCTGAGCAAGGCGGTTGAAATATGGGTCGAAGAAAAGGTGGTAAGACCTTTAGTTGAAATAGAAGGGCTGGCAGACCTGTTACAAGATAGAGGAGGTCATCAAATCCACCCAGTGGCGGCTTCTCTTGGTGATATAACAAAGTTCTTAGATGAAGTTGCTAATAACCTTCAACCTGGTCAGACGATCAGTCTAAAACAGCATGGACGTTTTTGCGAGATTACCAGCAATGATTTGAGAAGCTTTAACAAAGATTTGAGAGTAATAAAAAATAAATACAGAAATGGCTGGGTTCATAAAAAAATAATGCCAAGGAAAACTTACGAAGAATTTCGAAAACTTGCGCCAAGCTTTTTCAAAACATGGGGGCCCAAGTGAGAAAATTGATGGACCATGATTGACGAATACATTGCTTTCCTACTCCCTTAAAAAGAATAGGTAACAAACCTTGCGTTACCTTCAAAGAGCTAAATTATAGCCCGACTTGCAAATTCACCCAAAAGGGTGATTGACAGTTTTTATCTGTTCTTATAAACAAGCAAATGTTTGGAATTTAGCTATGAATTTATAAAAAACTATAAATGGTGGTTTCAGGATGTGGCTCTCTGTTATATTTTGTATTATCATTCTTTGGGCGCTCCTTAGCAAAATCGATGAATATTTGTCTAAATTTAATCGTAGAGAAAACTCCCAGAAGGATGGCTACAGATTATCTAATTATACTTTGCCCACAAATCCTGCAACTCCGAGAACCTACCCGTCTCCCCCACCAATTAGCAAAGCGGCGAATGCCGTGACCTTATCAAATACCCAATCTGCTCCTCATCAGCGAGGATCTGTGCCGTTTACAATAAGCAATGTTGGGCATTATCAGATTTTGGACTTAACCCAGAGATCTGACGAATGGCTAAAATGGAGAGATAATGGAATTGGTGCCTCAGATGCTCCCATAATAATGGGAGAGACGCCGTGGAAAACCCCCGATTCGTTACTAAGAGAAAAGGTTTATGGAGCGGCTGAACGAAAAAATGCAAGAATGATCAGGGGAATAAAGTTGGAGCCTGAAGCACTTATAGCTTACCAAAAGCATAACGGTATTAAATTAAGGCCCGTGTGTATTCAGAGTCAGTATTTCCCCTGGCTTAGAGCCAGTCTTGATGGACTTTCTTATGATGGCCAGAGAGTAGTTGAAATAAAATGTGGAGAAAGTGTCTATCGCCATGCATCCAGATATAAACAGCCCCCTCGTTATTATTATGGCCAGCTGCAGCACATACTGGCTTTAACCGGACTGGCCTCGATTGATTTCTGGTGTTATCTGCCAGATCAACCATATATTCATATTATCATCAATCGCGATGATGACTATATCAAAAGCCTCATTAAAAAAGAAAAAGACTTTTGGGATCACGTTTGCTATATGAAAAAGAATTTGCATTGAAATAAACTACCTTTCCCCTCATACATTTGCTGTATCCGCAAATATTTTCAGGATATGAGCGGACGGATAAGTTGAAAGCGACGCGACGCCATTGGTCTGGAATGGGGTCTGGCCAGCTGATTTGAAGTGTTATCAACTACTTATAGAGTATAGCCGGCACCCGGCAATGATGCCTCCAAATCATGTCATCGATGAAAGATGAATGTTAGAATAAATTGAAACAGATAGAATCAGCCTGGATTGCTACCCTCGATAAAAAGGGACAGAATATCACGTCCCCCTTTAATTTATATTTTCCTTTTTAATCTGCCACAAAGTCTACTTTAGAGAAGTCTACTATAGAGTAGACTTCTTAGAGAATTTGACAATGAAAGACAGGCACGTCGATTGGAAACAGAGAGAGCGGCAAGAATATTACTGCCTTTTCAACAAGAGCGGATTTACCGAGGCTCTGATTAAGCGAGCCAGGAAAGCTAACGACGCCAGCGTGCTTAGCCGCACCGGAGAGAGAGTGCTTCTGTTTGATAAAGATAAGTTGATAACTTAATAAACTTGATGAGCTAATAAGGCAGGCAGGCTGGTGCTAATAGGTAGCAATTTTCTCGCAATAATTATTTACAGGGCATAAGAAGCAATTAGGGTTATCTGCAAAACACCATTTCTGGCCGATGATCCAGAGTGCAGCATCAAGCTCTCCCGGGCATTCTGGATGGGCCTTTCTGGCTGCAGCGGTGGCTGCCTCTGGAGTAGTAGTCTCAGAGAGTCCAAGCCTGAACAGCACGCGCATCGTATGAACATCAGGTTTTATATCAAGCCCTTCTCTATCCCTAAACCTGGCGCCAAAAACACTTTCAATCAGCAAAAGGGTCATACTGGCAATCCCTTTATGTTAATGAGTTTCACGCAATATTTGCTCCAGTCAATAAGCCAGATGGCTACAAATATCTGTACATAGGCAAAATAGACTTTAATGAGTGGTTCCTAAAGCCATAAATATTAAGACGCTAACAAAAGCATCAATTATAATCAAGAATAAATCTCGCAAATGAACATAATTTTCTTGACATTCCTTCCAAGAATTATTTAAATTAAAAAAAATAGAGAGAAAATCATATTGACGCAGAAGGAATACTCATTCATCATTGATGAGGGCCAAGTTTCAATTATTTTATAATCGACACTGGGAGTGGAAAGAGATTTTCAGGATGATTGTTTGGAAGCTCGGGGATGGCTATTCCGTCCTTAATGGACGGTATATTAATGAAATGAAAGAGGAGGAATTTTAAATGTCTTTTCAAATGCCCAAAACGGTCAAAGAAGTTGTCACCAATATTCACACCAAGAAATATCTACTTCCTGCTATTCAACGTGAGGTTGTCTGGAGAGTGGATCAGATCACCCGTCTATTTGATTCCCTTATGCGGGATTATCCAATCGGAACTTTCTTATTTTGGCATGTATCAAAGGAAAATGTACATAAATACCAATTCTATGAGTTTTTAAGAGAATATCATGAAAAAGACTGCAGGCATAATCCAAAAGCAGATGTAAGCGGTGAAAACGATATCACTGCTATATTAGATGGTCAGCAGCGTCTGACTTCATTGTATATTGGTTTGCGTGGCAGTTACACCTATAAAGAGCCTAAAAAGAGGTGGGATAATCCTCAGGCTTTTCCAAAAAGGTACCTATACCTTAACCTGTTATCACCCAAGGAGAATGAAGATGAAACCGATATGTTTTATGATTTTGCATTTCTAACTGAAGAAGAAGTAGAAAACCCCAATAAAGACGGTTATTGGTTTAAAGTTGGAGAAATTCTAAATCTTAAAGAACAATGGCAAGTAAACGATTATCTGCTGCAACACGAATTAATGCAAAAGCCAAAAGAACAGTGCCTTTTTGCAAATAGAACCATTTTTAAACTCTGGTCCGTTGTACATGATGCAGGAATAATAAATTATTTCGAAGAGGAAGAACAGAAGCTTGATAAAGTTTTAAACATCTTTATCCGTGTTAACAGCGGGGGAACAGTTCTTAGCTATTCTGACTTGCTTCTTTCAATTGCTTCTGCCCAGTGGAAAAATAGAGACGCGAGAGAAGAAATAATATCTCTCGCAGAACACCTGAATCATATAGGGGACGGATTTAATTTTGACAAAGATTTGGTCTTGAAAAGTAGCCTTGTTTTATCTGGAATTACAGACATCGCTTTTAAGGTTGATAATTTTAATAAGACAAATATGTCAAAAATCGAAAAGGAATGGGATGATATCACAGGGGCACTCCGCGCAGCTGTTCAGCTTGTATGGAGCTTTGGCTATAATAGAGAAACCTTAACAGCTAATTATGCAATTATACCTATCGCCAATCACCTAAAAAAAATAGGATTACCAAAGTCATTTGATATCGCAAGGAGATATGCTTCCGAACGAGATGTAATCAGGAAATGGATTATTTTATCTCTGGTAAAGCGTGTTTTCGGAGGTCAGCCTGACGCAGTGCTCAGACCCATACGGGATATAATTAATAAATCAAAGGACGCTTTTCCGCTGCAGGAGATAATTGATAAATTCAAGGGAACGCCAAAATCGCTGATCTTTACCGATGATGACGTTGAAAACCTGCTTCATTATGAATATGGCCAGGGTTATACCTTTTCAATTCTTAGCCTGCTTTATCCTTCTCTGGACTTTCGTAATAAATTTCATATCGATCATATTCACCCCAGAAGTCTTTTTACCAAGTCAAAACTGCGGCGCAGAGGTATTCAAGAGGAAGACATCGAATATTACCTTGAAACTGTTGACCAAATGCCTAACTTACAGCTACTGGAAGGAATTCCCAATCAGGAGAAGAGTAATACGGCTTTTGAAGATTGGTTGAAAAGTTCGTTTAGAACTCCTGAGCAAAAGCAGGAATATATGAAAAAGCATTTCATTCCAGATGTTGATCTGTCACTCTCAAATTTCAGAGAGTTCTTTGAGGAACGTAAATCTTTAATGAAAAAAGAGCTGAAACGGATTCTTCATGCCAGCAACAATTATGAGAAACAATAACTTGGAGTGGCAGATACAAATCCTGAAACAAATACTTTAAATAATAACTCGCCTGAACTCCTCATAATCCATGATTTTAACGGAATATTTTCGAACTTCCTTTAGTTGCTTTAAGAAGGTAAGAAACACATTATCATTCGTAACAAAATATCCAGGTTAGAACTGATAAGTTCGCTGCTCTAAATCGGATGGTTCAGGATTTGCCCGTCTTCCATAACCGGATTGCAGGAAAGCTCTTTTATAAAATAGATAAGCATAAGCCTCAAGATAATATTTTCAGGGCATTGTATCGGACTTAATCAACCACCTTTTTTCTTTTCTTCAAGGAGACCATAAAAGCCAAATGCCTTATACATCTCATCAAAAATGTATATCAAGATTGCTTGGCCCTCATCACTATCGATTTAAGCAAAATATTGCTCTTCATTTATTAATTGTTTTTCTACTGATACGCTCTGAATCCTATTCCTCGCTTCATCAAGATAAGGCACCATAAGCCCCGATTGTTCCTCGAATACATTCTTACATAAGTTTCTTATATCGTCTGTTATGTCGCAAGGAAAATTTATTTTTAATTCGTCCAAGCCTGATTGGACAGCCTTAATTGAATCTCTTAAAAGTCAAACTGGTGGTTCGAGAGGATTCGCATCATCCCTTAGCTTATTATAAAGATTGATCAATATCTCTTTCCTGGCTTTATTCCCGGTCATCAATAATTCACATAAGTTAATAACACTCGGAATTATGGCGTACCTTTTGCCCTTTCATAGCCTCTATAACCTGACCTCTTTTTGCATCATCAAGCAGACAATTATAGGCACTCGAATCAAAATAGACGTACTTGGATTTATTTGATAAATCCAACATTGTTTTCATCATATTTATTATTTATTGTGCTGCCAAAGATCTATTCAGCGCCAGCAAACGTTTTATTATTTCTGATTTCGTTTCAGAGGGAATTGCGAAGCGAATCTGCTGGCGATCATTCTTGCAGAAATCATGGACAAGGCCAATGTCCTCCCACCCATAGCAAGTCATGATAGCCCTATCAACTTCGGCATGAAGTTTACGCAGTTGAACTATATCTTCATCGGTGCATGCAGGATCGTTACATAGGTTATAAGTTCTGGTGAGCCCAATTTGTCGAGATATCATCACTTGGCGTCGATATTCGTGGTAAGTTTCTCCTTTAAGCTCTGCTACTTTTATCAAATCTTCACCAGGATCCTGAGGAAATGGGAAAGTATCAAAACAATCTGTAGGAGTATAGCGGATATCAGTACGCATAGTAGAAGCATTCCTTCGTAGCCACACCTCATGAATACTAGATTGGAGCAGCGCAAAGTGATAATAGTCGTCGTAGGCAAATACTATTGTCGCATCACTATAGACCCAGCCTTTGGGAACAAACGTTATTGCATGTAGCTCACTCACACGACTCCGAACAAGAACACGAGAAAGAGACTCAATGGCATTACGCAGCTCTTTCCGGTAGGCAGAAAACAGCCACCACTTTTCTCTGTCTTTATTTTGTTTGACCTTATCCCGTTCAGGTTTGACCCGCTCTTCTACTATTTTTAAAAGCTCCGGATAGTCTGAGGCTCGGTTCAAGTCCCAATCATGAAAACAGATCACAAACCTGCTGGGTTTTTGCTCCGGATGGTCATTTATGTCATCACCATTTAGATAAGGGAAAATACAATCCTTGTTTTTCGAATCTTTAGCTATTAATGAATAGGCTTCCTCCGGCTCGATTATGAATCCCATACCTCTTACTATGTCACCTTGGAAAGATTTGTTTACCTTTTGCGATAATACCCGCGCTTGTTCTTCGGGGCCCTCGTCAAGACGTGATGAAATAAATGAGACAGGCTTCCCATCGAGCATGCGTTCCTTCTTCCATGTACCCCGTCGTATTGAAACAAGATTTACCTCAACGTTGGCTTCACCTGGCCATTTGATAAAACGATGAGCACTAGTTATGACGCCTCCATTTTTTAATATTACTTCAAGGCCAGATTCGCGAGTGTCGCCTTGCCCGATAGTATTAGTCGCCACCATGCCCATCATTCCTTCTTCCTTGAGTAAGCTAAATACCCTGCGGAAAAATGAAGCACAGAGGTCAGCAATTCCGCTAAGAGGCTTATAAACCAATTTTAAATAATGACGATATTTTTCGCCAAACGATGCGCTTATTTTTAGTCCTCCCATAAATGGTGGGTTTCCAAGAACAGCGTCAAAGCCGCCTTTTTTAAAAACTTCGGGAAACTCCAAAGGCCAGTGGAAGAAAGTATATTTTTCAGTGAGCTCAGAAGAATATTTTTTAGTCTCTTGATCTATTGAATCTGAATCAAGGTAATCCATCAGAACTTTGTGGGTTGGAATTCTCCTTTCTTTTTCGTTTTCCGGAGTAAGTTGCACAAAAAAGGCCGATGTCCATAAATCACAGGCAACCTTTTCTTTATACCAGGGAGTTTCATCGGAGCGAAGCCTTTGATAGACTTCAGCTTTTTCCCTTACATTATAGGCATTGTTATCAGGTATCTCATAAAGTCGTTGGAACTGGCTATCTAAATTGCTGATCTCCTTCTCCAGCTCAAAAGGAAGCCACGACGCTCCACTTCGTTCTTCTCTGTTACGGTTTTTAAGACGGCGAGCTACAACTTTATCGTCGCCCTCAACTGGCTCAAAAGCACCATCGGGGATACCATCCCTGAGAACATTGATAGACAGAACTCCCACAAGAGAATCACCGCAGCGAATGCGATGATCAAGAAAGGTTAGAGGCTTATCTTTACTGTGTCCTTCGATCCATAGGGCGACTTTACATAAATCGACAGCTAAGGGATTTTTGTCAACCCCATAGATACAGTTAGTAATAACATCTCGGATTGCCAAGCGTAAGGGTTCAGGTGTGGGTTCGTCATCGCCGGTTCTGATTTTGGCCAGCCTTTTCCCAAGGCATCGAGCAGCCGCAAGAAGAAAGTGCCCGGAACCACAAGCGGGATCAAGCACTCTCATAGAAAGGAGGGCTTTCTCTTCATCCTCACTGGTTTTAGTTTCCTTAAGGCGATCTTCCATAACCGGGACAAGCGCACTTTTAACTAATTCTTGAACTAATTCCGGCGGCGTGTAATAAGAGCCAGTTGATCTCCTCTCTGTACCCTGTTCAAAATCAAAATTGAACTGGTCGCCAATCTCCGATAAGACAGGATGTAATTCCAGTAAACTTTCATAGACACTGCCAAGCTCTTCGACATCAAGGGCAGCGTAATTTATGCGGCGCCAGGGGGAATGCTCATCTTCACGATACATTCCAAGTTGCCACAAGGCTTTAAGAAATTCTGAATTTGTGATCACGGCGTTATCAATAGAGACCATCCCAGAGCTACTGAATAAATCGCCGTTAAGTGGACGGATATTAAGACATTCGCCAAGTTTCTCATTGCGGAAAATCTCGAATGTAGTCCTCAGACCGAGCCATAAATCCTCGTGGTCCGTCCAGGCAGATCGGTTTTCGAGCAGGCGGCGGAGCCGGTTAAGACTGTAATAGTCCAGATAAATAGGACTGTTAGTAATCAGGTTTCTTTCTTCAGCCACCATCAGAAAAAGAATTCTATAAATTAGACGCAGAAGTTGCCTGTATAAATCTTTTGGGGTGAGCTTACCTGAAGAAATTTCCTTCCTCAAATTAACGTTGTGTGGATTATTAGCAAAGCCGTTGCCAAAACTTTTTAGCGCCCGCTCAACTCCTTCCCGTAAATGATCTCGGACACGACCGCCCTGTTCAACGGTCAAAAAATAATATTTTTCGAGCAGGCATTCGCCAGCATCTGCCTGCTTTTGGGGAAAACGAGTTCGATGAGCTAATCTATATAAGAGGACAAATTCAGCAAACTTTTCTCCTCTCATCATCTGTTCGAGATCAAACTCGAGGTAGGCCTGTTTTCGCATTCTCTGAGAATCGCGGAGTATTCTAAGCACTTTACCATTAGTAACTAAACCCCAGACCTGATCACTCCTGTTTAAATATTCTTGAAGCAGAGCGTGAGGAGCAAGACGAGGCTTTCCTGAATCTGGTCTCTTATCGAGCGATTGTCTAGCTCCTACAATATGCAAAGGAGGTGCGGTTTCTTCTTTTCCAGCTCGGTGAGATATATAAAATGTCAAACCATCTATATTGGCCGCTCGCTGTTGATAAACTAATTCTTCATATCCGAGACATCTTAAAAGGGGAATTACCCATTGATCTCTTGTGATGGAGGTAGCAGGATCATCAGCTGGTATATTTTCTATGCGCTTCTCAAAAAGACGCCACGATTCCCTGATACGGCTCCAATCTACCGCAATTTTGTCAATTAACCTTGTATTCGCATCTAATCCAAAATCACAGGCTTTTTGACCAATTTCGGATCCATCAGCAATCCGTTCAATTATGTCGTAGCCAATAAGCCCGCCCTCAATTTTGAGCGTTGAATATGAACCTTTCATTTCAGAACCCCTTTTGGAACAGGTAACAGGACAAGGACTCCTAAGAGATCTGGAGGAAAATAAGGGGTCACAGTAAATCCATGGAGTTTAAGGCGGGCTGCAGCCCGGACACGCCGATGAGCGTCAGCCAGTTTTTGGGCTCTTCTTTCAAGGATAGGCTTGAGGCCAGGCTCAATTGTTTGCCAATTGCTTAATAATTCTTCAAGGACTTCTCGTTTTTCCTCAGAGCTTATATTGCTTTGTGGTGAAACAGATGATAAAACGCTTAAAACATCTTCTTCATTGAGCCATTCAGCCTTTTGTGGTGGCGACCCACTTAAGCCAAGTATAATAGCTTCCTCTGCCAAGATGGGAGTTTTATTCGGTTCTATCAGGCTGAATCTGTTTCGCAGAAGTAATAAAAAAGTTCTACGACTAACCGCCAAAGTTCTAATCACCCCACATCTCGGTGCATGAGCAGAACCCCCTTTAATCAGAGCTTCCTCTAATAAGAATTGAGCAAGAGATGTAACAAAGGGATGATTTCGCCCTAAAAAAGTTGCTCCTTCGGGTGGTGGTGAGACAAATGAAATCAACCATGAATTATCGATATCGGAGATATTGAAACGAACTGGTTCGGGTAAAAGATTTAGCCTCGTCAATAAATAACTTTTATTAGATTTTGAGTTAATCGATATTTGAAATCGTTGGCAGGCGTTGATAACAAAACGCTCTACAACCGACGGATCGCCAAGAATATAATCTGTTTCGTCAAGCTCTTTTTTTACTTCGTCAGGTCTTATTGCTCGCTGAGCAAACCTTGTTCGATTCGATTTCTCCCGCTCTGCCTGTTGATATAGTTTTGAGTGAAATTCTAGAACTGTCGGGTCCTCAAATAGTCTGAGCTGCTCTGCAGAGGTCTGCGCTCCTCTAAAAAAGAGTGCTTCAAGCACAGCTTCTATAACTGTCTCACTATCCACTGGAACCGGGACACTAACACCAAGAGTGTTTCGAATTTCTTTAGCTTTTCTCAGTAAAACGTTCAAAACAGCTCCGTCAACAGCATTATCACGGCCATAGAGAAGAAATGTCTTGACTGTTTTGGTGGTTTGGCCAAATCTATCTACCCGTCCCTCGCGTTGCTCCAACCGGTTTGGATTCCAGGGGAGATCATAATGGATCACAGCATTAAAATGCTCCTGAAGGTTAATACCTTCACTAAGACAATCTGTTGCAACCAACACACGGCTTTTATAACCAGTCAGTTCTTTAATCTTACTGCGGCGCTCTTCTTCGGTCAGCAATCCAGTTATTGATATTATTCTCAGCTCGGGATAGTCTTTCTCAAGTCGCTTGCTCATTTCGCTGGCAACATAATCACTGGTGGCTATATAGCGGCACCAGACGATTGGCTGGAAACCATCAGTAATAAGCTGACGGACGATCTCAGTGCACTTTTTAAGTTTGGCATCAACTTCCCCCTTTATGCCAGCTGCCAAATTGGCCAAACTCGCGAGGCGCTTTTTTTCGCCTTCGTTTAAATCTCCCTCTACTTCTTCGACAATATGAGTTGGTTGAATGTCAATAGTCTCATTCTGTGTATCTTCAAAGATATAAGGAGAATAGTTTTCATCATTCGAATCCGCCTCAATCTCAGAACGTTTTCCCCTTGCTGAGAGAGCCTTATAAGCTGCTTCAGGACTCGACATAACACACCGCAGAAGGGCCAGAGCCGTCCAATAACGAATGCGCTTCTTCCAGCCTGACAATGTTTCCCCAGATCTGACAATTTCAGAACTGAAAGCATAGACTCGATCAAAAAGAGAATGGTAAGATTCAGAAAGCTCGTATGTTATTTCTACTGATTCTCGATTTGGAAATGGAGTCTCCTCCCCAATCCATTGTTGTATGTCTGCACGGCGTCGCTGTACAAAGTGACGGGCGAGTTCGTCACGCTGTTCATCTGACAATGAACTTAGATTAAAGCTAGCAAACTTTGGCTTCAGTAATCCTAGAAGAGATAAAAATGATTCTTCTACACCACTATGAGGGGTAGCTGTAAGTAGAATAAGATGACGATCCGGACTATTAGCATGGTTAACTAAAGATTTCAGTAGCTCATGTCGTTGTTGCTGGCCTTTTAAATTGCCTACCGGCTGGGCAGCACCGTGAGCTTCATCAACAATAACAAGCTCAGGACAGTGAATTAGGAAGTTATATTTATGCATGTCAGATTTAGCATAATCAATGCTGATAACGGTATATGGATAATGCTCAAAAATACTTTCATCCTGCGAAGGCAAATTACTTTCAAGTTGGCTTATGGTTCCAGAACGAATGACAACAGCCTCCAAATGAAACTTCTCTTGGATTTCTCTCTGCCACTGATCACAGAGGTAAGGTGGACAAAGTACACAAAAACGGCGAATTTCTCCTCGATCAATAAGTTCCCGAACTATAAGCAGCGCTTCGATGGTCTTACCCACACCAACATCATCAGCAATAAAAAGACGGATTGGATCGAGACGGAGAGACATAATAAGAGGGACAAGCTGATAAGCACGTGGTCTAACTGATATTTTGCCGAACGAGCGAAATGGGCCTGCACCATCCCTTAATGTTAAGCGCGCAGCATTCCAGAGCAATTCAGTACCAACAAAGTCACTACTATCTTGTGGATTAGGTAATGGAAAATGGGACGGCTCGACTTTATCAAACCCAAAATTAGCAAACCGTCTATCTATACCACAGCTCTCTTCCTCGCTTCCAGTAAGAGGACGAAGCAGATAAAGGTCTTTGTTATAGGAGGGAAGTAAAACCCATTCGCGATTACGACATTTGACTATAGAGCCTATACTAAGTTCATTCATTTATCCTCTCTGCCCTTTCCGAATATTTCGCTATATTTTTCTATCTGCGCAGCAAGATCCTGATCATATCTGATAACGATCACTCTATAACCCAAGTTTTTTAAGTCGTTTCGAATTATTTCATCCTTGGCTCTCTGACCGGGCTCATCATGGACACTACCATCACAAAATACACAACAATTAGGATTATAAAAGAAATCTGGGATAGTCTGGTAGTCCGCCAGTGCTTTTTGCGCATCATCAGGCAGTTGTCTCTTAGTACTATAGAGGAAATCAATAAATTTCCTTTCTAAATCTGATCTTGTATCTGTCAACGACCTTAACCAATGGTAGTGTTCTTCATAGTTTCGTCCAGCAGTTATCGGTTGCATAGTGGACATCATTAATCGCTTCAAGAAATCTTTAACGAGATGCCTTTTCAAGTATGGGTAGTCTTTTTGATTACTGTAAGAAAGGAGGCACTCATAGCAAGAGTGTGTACACTTGGTTTTTTTGTCCTCAAGGGTCTCTAGGTCAAAATGACATCTTTCTAAGGCAGCCTTAGCAACCTTAGAAATAGTATCTCTATCAGTAACAAGCTGTCTTAATACACCAACGCCGCCCTCGGAAGCCTCATATAAAAGAATCGCTCTTTTATCATTTAACCCGATACGTTCTGATGCCAGCTCTGATTCCTCCACTTGAAAAACTTGTTCTATCCCGCGCTGCAAGCAGTATTGCAATGTGGCCCGAAATGACTCATCAATATTACCTAAATCGGATGGCAAGTAAAAAAGTAATAAATTATGATAATCTTTAACGAAGAGTTCTATGTTCTCTATTTGGATGGTACTGGGTGAGGGGGATTCTGAGTTGGTATCAGTAGCGTGAGATACCCAATCGCCTTTAATCATATCCAGGCAAAATCCGTTTTCTCTACGATTTCTCCAACCATGATTTATTCTGAATAATTCTGCAGCCGAAGAAAAGACCAGCTTAAGGAGAACATCGGATGATTCACCCATAACAAATGCTTCTCGTTTTCTTTGCTCTCCACCTGCTTCAGGTGAAAACCTGAAATGGGAACTTATATCATAGCCAAAGCGGCGTCTTTCCTCCTCATCGCTGGAAATTCTTTCTCTTTTCCAAGTTCCGATATTCTGCATTTCAAGCAAATTAATAATTTCAGATGTTGACCCATCCAGAACAGAACCACAGTTTTCACAAACATCGACAGAAAAACTATCATGAAAATATCCACAGACTGAGCAAATTTTTGCTTTCAATGTTCTCTTTTCTAAGCCCCCAGGTGGCACGATAAGTCGCCCTGCCTCATATTTGCTGCCTTCATGATAAATTATGTTCCGTGGTCCAAATTCAGATATAGCCAGAAACCTAGGCCTGGAAATGTATTCGCCTTTAGCTCTAGGTATATAGGCACGAATAGGCAGTCTGGGAAAATTGTATCCTGGCATAAAACCCTCGCTGGCCAGATATCTGTAGGGATAAAAGTCCGATTCTTCCCGTGTTGTGCCAAAATTGCAGAGTAAGTCTTTTTGGTGTTCAGCCTCAGTGCGTTGGGCCTCTGCCTTTTTTCTTTCATCTCTATCACGAAGAGGATGCCGAAGTTTTTCGCATGCTATTTGCCATTGGTGGTCAGCTGCCCGGTAAAGTTCTCGCCAGCGGTTAAAAGATTTATCAAACTCTTCCGGTGATCTTCTCAGAATATTTTCTATCCACTCATCTTGCATCCAGCTGGTCGCCGAATCATCGAGAGAACAACTTTCAACCACATCTTTTGCTTCTTGCACACATTCCCTAAATCGACCTTCGGAAAGCATAAGAAGTGTCTTCAATGCATCTTTTAAGGGATAGTTCGGATCAGCCGTGACAAGAAGTTCAATTATCGAATCGCCGAGATCTAAATTAACCTTTCCGAGCCATATGGCGTGGAGATGTGCTTTGATAAGGTCTTCATTATTAAAATCTATTTGCGGCGGTCGTACTATTCCAGATACGATGTCATCTTGGTGATGGAAAAAGTATTGGTCATGTCCACTGTTGGCAGCGCAATAAGTCAGAATCAAAGCTGGATCCCCTCGCCGACCAGCCCGACCGCTTCTTTGAGCATAATTAGCAGGAGTTGGTGGGACATTTCTTAAATGAAGAAGCTGGAGATCGGCAATGTCTATCCCCAGTTCCATAGTTGGAGAGCAAAAAAGACATGGTAGCTCTCCATCTTTGAATCTCTTTTCCCTTTCCTGTCTTTCTTCATAGCTAACCTGGGCAGAGTGTGGTAAGCCCTCAAGATTTTTCAAATATAAAATTCCCTGGGAATAAAAACTTCTAAAAAACTTATTCGCTTTTTTAAAAGCTTCCTTATCATATTGAGAATGAATTACCCTCCCGGAATAGACTGGATCGAAAGGAATCTTCTCTAAGTCACATTCTTTCCAAATAAGACAAGCGGCATCAAGTTGAACATATTCAGTTTCCCTATCTTTGAATTTTCTTAACAGCCCAGCACTGGTAAGATTACCTAATATATTATTTACAATTTCGTCATAATTATCTCCGATATCAAGAGTCTTCCTAAGATAGCGCCCAAGAAGGGAGCTCTTAGATAAGCTTAAATCGTTTTCATTTATCCTCTGATACTGTGGTAGGATAAACCTTGAACTTTGCCTTAACCTTTCATTTTCATCAAAACCCCATCTTTCGTTTATATACTGATTAACTTTCTTTTTTAGTTGTGATTGCTTAGTTTGATTAAAGCATGAAGCATAAATGCTCAGCTTGCGGCGAAAATGGTCAAGTAAAACTTTTAATGTCTCATTTCTTTTATTTGAGGTCAGGGGGGCCATAGGCTCTATGGCAATCCATTTATTATCGTCGGCGCAAAGCTCATTTAGTCCGTTATATTCGATAGCCAGGAGGCCACACTGTTCGAGATTTGGCTGCATAACCCTCCATCCTCTCCTTAGATCTTCATAAATTCGGTATTCTATAAGTTCTACAAAAGTCTCCACTACTTCCTTTGCCTGAGGGCTACTTGGATCCAGCTGTTTGTTTTGAGCTATATCAGATAGTGTCGTCTCCAGAGCCTCATCAACTGCCTGAGCAACATTGGCAAAAGTAAGTTTCTTGTATTTTCGGATAGCGGCTAAGATACCTGCTCTTAACAGAGATACCATAACAAAATCATTAAAATGGCCAGCTTGCAACGAAGCATCTTGCCTGTTATCAGTGAAACTTAAAACTTTCTGACCTGATTTAGTAATTCCGCCTTCGTTAGCATGCTTTAAAACAGATGATGAGATTATTGTGGTCGAACTACTCCTTCCTTCTGTTGATAGACCTACAAGCTTCTTATAGTCGTTTTTTTCTCTCTTAGTATAAAATTCTCCGCAATTGAGGCACAGAAGAAATGGTCTAGGCTGATAAAACCCCGGGCGGCTGTCTGGTATTTTGCTTTCAGAGTAAGAGCCATCAGGCCTTACCCAATATAATTGAGGATAATAGTCTCTATAATCGGGCTTTAATCTTCCATCTTGATTAAACCACTCTGGAGGGAGCGAATCAAAATTCCATGGGATAGCCTGTGCCTCAGGCACAATCATAAGATAGCCAGAAACTAAATCATCTAATGGAGATGTCTCCATAGAAGGATAATATGGTTTAAAAACCTTATCTTGTTCGCTCTTATAAACGGCATAATACTCTTGGCCACAGGTGCGGCAGAATTGAAGCGGATAGAACAAACTCGCTGAATACCCATCGGATGCGTAGTATTCTCCTTCTACGCTCAGCTTCCTGACTTCAGGCAATTCGAAAGTGGCATAAATAGTCTGCCCTTGAGAAAAAAATTGATGAAGCTTAAAAGCAAATAATGGCATTTCTTGATTCGCAGATAATTTGATAGCAGCTAATAGAAACTCCTGAAGTCGTTTCATACATAGTTCTTCAGAAACACCTGTAATCTCACTCAACTTTTTAGCGCCTTGTTTTAAACTTATCGGAGTTTTCCGTCGCAAAGTACCGTCTGCCTCAATCTCAGTTCCAAAAGTCTCTTCTATCCAAACGGAAAGCGGATTAACCAAAAAGTCTGCACTCATCAGGGGTAAATCTGCGTTTATTGAGTCTTTCAGGACTTCTGGGGTTGGCTGTATCCGATGATCCGTAGATCTATCCAGCGTTTCCTCTACTATATTATCAGCTCCAAATGGAACCCCGAACAACTTCTCCCCAAACTTGGCGATGGCTTCTTGCCTATCCTTTTTCGAATCTTTTTTACCACCTGCCATGGTTGCGCTGGTACCAATGCATAATAAGCCCGGGTTACCGCATTTTTCTCTCAAGCGCCTTATCAATAGGCCAACATCTGCTCCTTGCCTTCCTCTGTATGTATGCAATTCGTCTATAACAAGAAATTCAAGTCCAGAAGTAGCCCTGTCTACAAAATTATGTTCGGCTGGCCTGTCCAGCATGAGCTCTGCCATAACGTAGTTAGTCAGAAGAATGTGCGGAGGATTCTTCTGTATCTCGAGCTTCTTGTCAATTGTTTCCTGGCCAGTATATTTTTCAAACCTTACAGGGCATTCTCGCCGTGTTCTATCTTTATAAGCTTCAGCATATTCCCTTAAAGCTTGATATTGAGAATTCACAAGTGCATTCATCGGATAAATGATGATAGCCTTAACTTGTTGGCTCTGTAATTGTGCGATTCTATTAAATATTGGTATCAAATAAGTCAAGGTCTTTCCTGATCCCGTTCCGCTTGTGATTATAAAATGTTTTTTCCCAAGAGCTTTCTCTATGGCTTCTTTTTGGTGCTGAAACAGTTTAATAGATTGATTCTGCTTTGTTCTGAATACCTCTGCGCATAGCTTATTCAATTTACCTAACTTAACCATATCTTCGACCGTTTCTGCATAAAGGTAAGATGGATTTAGCTGTATAAGGACATCCGGCCAGAGTTGCCTGTTTAGAAATAACTCTTGTTCGACTAAGGAATTTATTCTATTGTCCTTAATCGAAAAGAAGCTCTGGACATACCTTGAAAAATCGTCGATTACGGCATCATGCAGTTTGAATATACTCATTAGCTGACCTTTCACAATCTAATGAAATGGTTCCCTGTTAATTATCAAGAAGGACCTTCCCATCATCATAAACCCAAAAAATGTCGAACGGCAGCCGTTCACGTCTAAACCTTTCTATCTCTTTAGCGAGATTAGAATAGGTTGAAAAGCCTGCTGGCAACCCTACAGCTAAATTGGCATAATCATATTTCCCCTTATACAACACCAAATCAAATATTGCCTCGGCAAAATAGTGCCTGGCTTGAGTTGCTTTTTTATTTTCTGGGTATCCTTTAACAGTTATCAGCAGAGATTTTCCCATTGGGCTCTTTGCTACAATATCAATGCCTTTTGTGCGAGCAATTGTTTCTGCCGTACTTAAGATTCTGTAACCATGATTTTCTAGCCATCGGATTATCGCCGATTGTACATTGCCTTCCCAGAACCATGGTTTTTCTGATTTCTGTACCCCGTATTTCATATAGTTACTTTTATAATTGTTTTTTCTATGAGCATTCTGGGTTATCATATTTGTTAATTTATCTTTGTGGCAAAGATAACATATTCCCTTTTCTCGAAGCAATAAGCCATCCACTGCCATTTGTCTGCACAACGAATTTATTTGCTGCCGACGCGATACTTCAGTTCTTTTCGCCAGGCAATCATCGCAAAAAGCATAGCCAGGATTTTTATTAAGATAATCAATCAGTTTTTCTTTCTTGGTCATTGAATTATTCTTCCTCTATTTTTGAATTCACACTTTCTGATCTAACAGATTTCTTAAGACATTTAAAACTTCTTCTTCATAGCCTTTTGTTACCCTGATTCTGACTTCCTGGGTATGGCAAACCTGGCCGCTTCCTTCCACTTTAGCTTCTATATACCCAGAGCCTTTTTGTGTGCCAAGCAGTCGAAATTTAAATGCATTCGCACCTTGCCCGGATTTTCTCCTTTTCCCCAGAAAAATTTCGAGAACATCAGGGCACCGGCTCAGCTCTTTTATTATGTTTCTAGGTTCAGCAGGCAAATCGTCCAGGCTATTAATCTTTTTTTCAAAAATAGTCTTATGACCTTTTGACGTAACACGGATATCGCGGCTGTGGTCCAGGACTAATATGCCTGCTTTGCCTTCCTCTGTGCGAGAGACGTCTCCCATCTTCTGAGTTTCAGAGTTTTGTATTTCAATTTGATTTTCTACCGCAGTGTTTTCTAATGGCTTCATTTTTTCCTCTCTGGGGAAGCCTGGCGGCGGAAATGGTTCTTTAGTGAATATCAATGTATCTTTATCGAGGAATTTCTTCTCGTTAGGTTCTATTGATTTGAGCGCTTCCTCAGGCTCAAAAAGTAAATGCTCTCTGGCCAATTCTCCTAAGGCAAAGAGCAATGCTGGCCCAACCAATTGCTCACCAAACACATGTAATACGTTGGCCTTTTTATCTATTCGCTCCCAATCCAGAAGGCTTCGATAAGCATCCTGCGCAGTCAGGTCAAAAACAGTATCAATGTTGAATCGCCTGATATAGGCCAGGACTATTGAAGTCAAAAAACCGTTATCTGTCCATATTGAGGCAAACTCTGGATGATCCTCCAGGTTGCAGCTATAACACTGAATGAGCTCATCTGGTAAAACCAAACCATACAAAGAAGAAAAAATGAGCAGATGGTGAGGGCTTCCTTCCAATATTTGTTGAACTCCATTTTTGCCTTTCAAGGCCGTAAAAAATCTCCCAGCATACCTATCCAAGGCTGGCTTGTATAAGGCAACGGCCGGGTTGCCCGGGCCAAATTCGGGGCCAAGCCTGAGGCTTGAATTAAAAGGCAACTCGTTAGCAGGTAGCCCATCCCGACCTGTGGGGCCACTCTGAATTAATTCTAGAGCTTTAAGCCTTCGCTGAATTATCCCGTCAGAATGTTCTGGTAAGACTTTCAGTATTGAAGGGGATTCCAGCTTATAGACATCTCCTCCTTTATTTTTCTCATTAGAACAGATGGTAATTATAAGAACCTTGCTTTGCCTCATTTATTGCTCCCACGCTTATTGTTTGAAGAGTTTTTATCGTTTCAAGACTTAGGATTTACTCCCCCAGACTTTTATTATTTGCCCTTCTTGTGACTCTTGTCTGATTCTTATTCACTGCACACAGTGCTCTAAATTACCTGTTATCTGCAAGACCCGGTCAACTCAACTTTTCTCTTAACATATATAGCTGCGCTATGTCAATAACAGGTAGAAGCCGTGAATAAAATACGCAGAAAGTGAGAGAGGTAAATATCGGTTTACCTGGATGGAGATAATGAACTATAATTAATTAAGTTAATAGTGAAAGGGGAA
>Ga0209201_1000770_pt1 | contig 41606 bp, 24 predicted proteins | sample AD_UKC055_MetaG_FD_184411 | JGI IMG/M metagenome (GOLD analysis project Ga0209201, IMG submission 184411) | Active sludge microbial communities of municipal wastewater-treating anaerobic digesters from USA - AD_UKC055_MetaG (SPAdes) (version 2) | ecosystem: Engineered > Bioreactor > Anaerobic >... | reverse complement strand
CCGGCAGGAGCGGGGCCTGGCTGGGGCCGGTGTTTCTAGGCGCGTCCCTGCTGGCGGGTCTCGTTTACGTCAACCTTCCCTGGTGCGCCCCCTACCTTTACGGCAATGTCAGGTTCGTCTATCCCGCTATTCCGTTCGCCGCCTTCGCGTTGTTCTCGATGCCGGCCATCGCCCGCGTGAAACGATGGTTTATCGTTCTGTTTGCGCTGGCGCTTCAGGCGCTTTCGTTCGTCGCCACTTACATTCCCGTCACCCCGGCGGGGCTGGCTCTTGCGGCCGCGGTCCTGCTTATCGGTTTCCTGGTGGTGCTTGCCTTCAGGCGCGGCATCTGTCGCCGTCTGACGCGATGGTTGCCGGCGGCCTTCATGTTCCTGACCATCGTGCTGGTGGTCGCGACAAAGATGGATACGGTTGAAGCCTATGCAAGACCGGCTTCCGCGGCCGGCCCGGCCAGGTGGGCGACCGAACGCGCGGATTGCCTCGCGGCCCTTGATGAGCTTGTGCCTGCCGGTCCCTTCGCGTTGACCATGGCACGCGGCGCCCCGCACGCTTGGTTCATCTTTCCGCTTTATGGAGAGCGGCTTGAGCGTAACCCGGTGTACATCGATATCAGCCCGGGCGGCCGCGACGGCTGCCTGAAGTGCGCCGATGCCTGGCCGGGCTGGCCCGACGCGGACAAAAACCTGTGGCTTTCGGGACTTGAGTCGGCCGATGTGGACGCGCTGGTCATCATGAATGACGATGAGGACGTCCAGGTGGGCCGGACCCCGGTTGAATCAACCTGGGTTCGCGAGAATCCGGAGTTGTTCGTTCCGGTGCACACCGGCAGGTTCTGCTCGGTGTTCAAGCTGGGCGCCTTCGACAAGCCGGTGACGACGGCGGCGCCCCAGGCCGGGACAACCGATGAGACGGGTATGTGATCGGTCGACCGGAACGTGTGGCCCGGCCGGCCGTGGGAGGCATTTCTGAACGTCTTTCTGACAGGCTTTGTCGCCAGCCTTCTGGCGGGCCTTGCCACAGGTGTCGGAGCGCTTCCCGCAATCCTGGTGCGGGGCGTCTCGCGGGTCACCCAGAACGTCTTTCTGGGGTTCGGGGCCGGCGTGATGCTGGCGGCAACCTCGTTCTCGCTTCTGATTCCGGCGATCGAAAAGGCCGGCGCCAGTCCGATCGGCATGCTGAAGGTCGTCGGAGGGCTTCTGCTTGGCGGCCTTTTCCTGTGGTCGGCGGACAGGCTGCTGCCTCACGAACACTTCAACAACGGTCCCGAGGGCTCGGATTCGAAGCGTCTGCGGCGCGTGTGGTTGTTCGTTATCGCCATCATCCTGCACAACTTTCCGGAGGGGCTTGCGGTCGGGGTCGGTTTCGGCGGCGGTGACTTCGACGAAGGCATGTCGCTGGCAGTCGGGATAGGTCTGCAGAACATGCCGGAGGGGCTGGTGGTGGCGCTCGCCCTGCTGAGCCAGAAGTATCCGATTGGCAAGGCTTTGCTGGTCGCGACTCTTTCAGGTCTGGCGGAACCGATCGGGGGCGCGCTCGGTGCGGGACTGGTCGGCGTGTTCGCGGGTTTGCTTCCGTGGGGACTCGCGTTTGCGGGCGGGGCGATGCTGTACGTCGTCAGCGACGAGATAATCCCGGAGATCCACAGCGAGCAGAAGACGGCGAAGGCTACCTGGGGCATCGTCGGGGGTTTTGTGGTGATGATGCTTCTTGATGTATTGCTTGGCTGAACCGTTACCGGTTTCTGGGTCGTTGAAACTGGGGTACACTAACGGTCTGTTGATATCAATTGCGGGGCAGTTCAGATGGGAAAGAATGGCAGGGGACTGTTCGACGGCGGCTCGCATTCGTGGTCATTCGCGAAGATGGGCGGTTTCAATCAGGTCGTGATCCAGACCGGCGAGGATCTGCGCCACCTGAACGAACTGGATCAGAAACTGTGGTGTGCTTTGTCCTGCCCCACGAAGGGACTCGAGTTCGACGCGACCACGCTCGCGATGCTGGACGCCGACCATGACGGTCGCATCCGCGTCAACGAGGTGAAGGCCGCCGTCGCCTGGGTCTGCGAGTGTCTGAAGGATCCCGGTTCGATCATCCCCGGCGGCGATGTTCTGAAGCTTTCCGAACTGAATCCGGATACCGAGGCAGGCCGGAAGGTGCTGGCGTCGGCCCGACACGTGCTGACCTGTATCGAGCGCGAGGATGGCGATTCCGTCAGCCTGTCCGACGTCCTGAACAGGGCGGCGATCTTTTCCGAGGACGACTACAACGGCGATGGCGTCGTGCCTCCGGGCGTGATTGATGATGAAACGCTTCGGGCGGTCGCGGCCGAGATTATCGCAACGGTCGGCGGCGTTCCCGATAGAAGCGGAGTCAACGGCGTCGACGAGGCCGTCTGCAAGACCAGTTCTTTGAACTGGTGACCGCATTGCTTGCCTGGAAGGGCAGGGTTGCGGCCGATCCCGGCGTCTGCCCGCTCGGTGATGCGACTGCCGCAGCGAACGACGTGCTGGCGACCGTTCAGGTAAAGGTTGAGGACTACTTCGCCAGGTGTCGTCTGGCCGCGTTCGACAAGCGTTCAATAGCGGCCCTGAATCGCGAGGAGAAGGACTACCTGGCCCTTGCCGCCAGGGACATGACCATCTCGGACTCCGAGATTCAGGCGTTGCCGCTGGCAACCGTCGAGGCGGTGAAGCCGCTTCCGCTGGTCAACGGAGTGAACCCGGCCTGGATCGACCGCATGGTCGCCTTCCGCGAGAAGGTCGTCACGCCGATCCTCGGCCCGTCCGTCACGTCGCTGACGCAGGATCAGTGGGCGACTATAGTTGGCCGATTCGCCGCATACCGGGCGTGGGTCGCCGACAAGCCGGCCGCGCCTGCCGCCGCCGCCATCGAGGGGCTTGGTTATGAAAGGCTTGAGCAGATCGCGGGAATGAACGCGGAGCCGGCGCTGCTTGAGGTGATCGGCAAGGATGTGGCGGTCAAGGATCAGGCCGAGGCGCTGGAATCGCTTGAACGGCTGCTGCGCTACAAGCAGAATCTTTTCCGGCTGCTGAACAACTTCGTTTCGTTCACCACCTTCTACCGTCGTGAGGAACCAGCGATCTTCCAGGCCGGAACGCTGTATCTGGACAACCGCAGCTACGACCTGTGCGTGACCGTTCAGGACATGGGAAAACACACCCTGATGGTGGGCTCCAGCCGCATGTACCTGATGTACTGCGACTGTGTTCGACCGTCCGGTGAAAAGAAACAGATCGCGGCGGCCATCACCGACGGCGACTGCGACGACATCATCGTCGGGCGAAACGGCGTCTTCTATGATCGGGATGGCCGCGACTGGGACGCGACGATCACCAAGATCGTCGATAACCCGATCGGCGTTCGCCAGGCGTTCTGGTCTCCCTACAAGAAGCTGATGCGTTTCGTCGAGGAGCAGATGGCGAAGCGTGCCGCCGCCGCAGAGGCAGCATCCGACTCAAAGCTGAAGGGAGCCGCGACAAACGCCTCGGCAACTGCCACTGCGGCCGCCGATGGCAAACCTCCAGCCGCGCCCAAGAAACTGGACATCGGCGTGGTCGCCGCCCTGGGCGTCGCGGTCGGTGGCATCACCGCCGCTTTCGGCGTGTTGATGCAGGCGCTTTTCGGGCTTGGAATCTGGCTTCCGGTCGCGCTGATCGGGATCATGCTGGTGATTTCCGGGCCGTCCATGGCCATGGCCGCCCTGAAGTTGCGGCAGCGAAATCTGGGACCGATGCTCGACGCCAACGGCTGGGCCATCAACGCCAAGGCCAAGGTCAACATCATCTTTGGAAAGGGACTGACCAGGCTTGCGACCCTGCCTCAGGGCGCCACGTTGTCCATGGTCGATCCGTGGGCGAAGAAGAAAAAGCCCAGATGGCCCTGGATCCTGTTGCTGGTGCTCGTTCTGGCGGGTGGTCTGGGCTGGCTGTGGTTCCGCGGCGATCTGAATCCATTCCTTCCGAAGTCGCTCGACCGCGATCTATACTCCCAGTTGCAGGCCGCCCCGGCCCAGCCCGCCGTGGCGGATTCGGCGAACGCCGAGGCCACCGACGGCGCGGCCGGCGCGCAGAAGTGACAGTTGCCGTCAGCCTTGTCGGAACAACCGCCGTATAAAGGGAACGCCCGATGTCGCTCAGGATAGTGTTTTCCGGAGACACGCAGGTACTGGCTTCGCGCCTTGCCGATGATCTTCGGTCCGATCCAGGTCAGGCGTCCATTCTTGAAACGACACGAATCCTGTGTCCGAACCGCAATCTCGAGTTGTGGCTCAGGAAGCGGCTTGCCGAGCTTGCCGGCGTGTCGGTGAATCTGGAATTCCCCTATCTTGAACGCGGGCTGTGGGAGCTGGTCGGTATCGTCGGTGTCGCGAGGGGCGTGGTGACCCCGGACGCCGCCGGTCGGCCGGCGGTTCGCGAGTCGGATGCGGTGGTGACACGGTCCCGGGTGGCGGCCGTGCTGATGAAGCAGGCGCTGGCCGGGGACGCGGGTTCGCCGATTGTCTCATACTGTCTGTCGGGCGGAGGCCTTTCCGACCAGGGCTTTGCCGTCAGGTTGTGGCAGGTGGCCGGCCGCCTGGCCGACCTGTTCCGCGAGTATGAGTTCAGTCGCACCACAATGGTCCGCGAGTGGCTGGCGGGACGGGATCTGCCGGGCGCCTCGGATGTGGCGCTTGAGCAGGCCAGAATCTACCGGATGGTGTGCGGTAGTGATCTGTCCGGCGAACCCTGTGGCGGCCAGCCTGGAATGTCCCTGTTTGAACTGGCCGAGACGGTGTTTCCCCAACGTCCGTCCGCCGCCTCGAATCCGACCCCGACTCCCCTCCGGATCGGTCCGGTGTATATCTTCGGCATGTCGTCGATGTCTCCGTATCACTGCCGGATCATCTACGAACTGTGTCGATTCCTGGACATCAGGATGTACCACCTGAACGCCTGCCGGGAGTTCTGGGAGGATGCGTCGACGCCTCGCGAGGACCGCTGGCGCCGAATCAGGAAAGCGACCTGCGACGAGACCGGTGAACTGGTGCTTGGCGACGCCCTGGACGACAACCCGTTGCTGAAGGCGTGGGGAAAGGCAGGGCGCGAGACCGTCAAGCTGCTGGCGGATCTTGATGATCAGTCTGGGCTGGTTGAAGTGGTGTGGGCCGACGAGGACGATGTCGCGTTGAACGTTCCGACCACGGTGCTTGACAGCGTTCGCCGCGGAATCCGTCACAGAACGTCCAGCGTCGCGGCCGCGTCGATGGACGAAAGCCTGACTGTCAGTTCCTGTCCCGGTCCGGAACGCGAGGTGGAGTGGGTTCACGAACAGATATTCGAACTTCTGGAACGGGATCCTTCGTTGCGGTTGTCGGACATCGCCGTCCTGGTGGCCGACATCGACACGTACAAACCTCTGATTCAGACCGTGTTCGAAAGGGATTCCGACTCGCTCCCATACCGGCTCGCCGATTCCACCGCCTCCATGGACAGTCTCTGGGCCGCGGGTGTCAAGGGGCTGATCGACCTGGTCGGCTCGGACTTTTCCAGACGGCAGGTTCTGGAACTGCTGGTCAATCCGTGTTTCATGGCGTCATGCGGAGTTCCGGCCGGCGACGTCGACAAATGGACCGAATGGGTGGTCAGGCTTGGCGTGTTTCACGACATGTACGACCCACCCGGTGTCGATCCCGAGATTCCCGGGGTGTTCACATGGTCCCGTGCCCTTGAGCGGATCAGGATGGGCAGGGTCATGAAGCCGTTCGCGGAGCCTTCCGTGCGTGATTTTGTCGCGGAAGGAGAGGCACGGCCCATGAAACCCTGCCCGGCGTCGGACGGGGCTTTCGCCGATCTGTGGCCGTACGTGGACATGGATACGGCCGGTGGAACCGCCGATTTGTTCGTGGTGACCATCGAAAGACTGTGGGCCGCGGTGTCGTCCCTGAACGGCCACTGGGCATCGCCCGGCCGGTGGGGCAGGCTGTTGCTGGATCTGTTTGACGATTTCCTGGCCATACCCTCCGATCGCGAGGGCGAGTGGACGGTCAGGCGCGCGGTGATCGACGGGATGAGTCCGGTGCTGTCGGACGAATCCGAATTGTCCCGCTCGCTGGCCGCCAACGGGCTTGACGTCGAAATACCGGCTCATCTTGCCTTCGAAGTCGTGAAGGGTGTTCTTTCAGGGGTTTCGGTCGGCAGACGCGCGGGTTTTGGCGAGGGAATCACCGTGGCCTCGATGAAGCCGATGCGTCCCATTCCGTTCAGGGTCGTTTTCGTGCTGGGGCTGCAGGAGGGCGGCTTCCCCGGGAACCGCCGGGAGTCGTCGCTTGACCTCAGATCCGGTGCCCGCGTGATCGGGGATATAACCACTCCCGATGCGGGCAGGTACATGTTCCTGGAAACGGTCCTGTGCACGACCGATTCGTTGAGACTGTCGTTCGACGGCTGGGACACGGTGCGCGACAGGCGCAATGAACCATGTTCCGTGGTCAGGCAGCTTGAGTCGTTCGTGACTTCCAGCGTCCTCCCGGCTTCAACCGACGGGACCGCTGCGTCTTTCGCCAGGGTCGAGGTGCCACTGTCGCCATTCAGCCGGCGCTATCTGGTTCCTCCGTGGTCCGGGCGGCGGCGCCGAATGAGGGATCGTGTCCTGAGTGCCTTTGTCGAGGCCGGACGCGGGGGGCGCGGGGATGAACTTCAAAAGGCGCTGGTCGAAGCGATCAGGGTAGGAGATGGCGGCGATGTGAAGGACTACGCCGGGTTGGCGGATCTGCGCTCGGCCCTGGCGCTGTTCGACAGGTCCGCGTCGGACTCCCTGCGTCCGCCGCCGTCGTCGGCGGGTGCGCGCGCAAGGACCAGGATCCGTTCCCTGGCGGTGTTCCTGGAGAATCCCTGCCGCGCCCGTCTTGAAAGGGCGTTCGGGATCACGGGCTTTGATGACGACGGGACGGACGTCTTCGTCTCCGATGAGCCATTCGAAGCCGATCGGATGGCGCTGTCACGTCTGAAGAAGCAGTTCAGGCACGACCTGGTCGCTTCCGGGGGCAGGCCTGAAGTGGCCTCGGAACTGTTGAGGGTCAGGGGCGCGATCAATCACGCGAAGGGACAGGCGCCTTCGGGACTGTTCCGCCTACCGGCCGAGGACGCCCTGATAGAGGACCTGGACGTATTGAACGACGAATCAATCGAACAGATCGCCGCCGGCGGATGGCTCGAGCACGGGGTGCTGGGCGACGAGATGCCCGACGGTTTCAGACCCGGGCTGGTGGCGCCCGCTGTCCGCCTGACGGTTTCACCGGCCAAATCGGGAAGCGCGCCTGTCGAGGTCGAGCTTTCCGGGTCGATCGAGTTTGTCTCGCCGCCCACGGATGGCCGTTGCGTTGGTTTCGGCGTGTCCATTTCGTCCAGGATCGAGGACCCCGCCTTTCACGTGAAGCTGTTCGATCCGTTCCTTTTCGGGCTCGCGTGGGGAACAGGCGAGGGGATCGACCCGATCAGGTTCAGGGTCGCGGTGTTTGGAACCGGGAAGTGCATCGAACGCGTGATCGAGGTGTCGAGCGAGCGCGCTATGGAAATTTTGTCCGGGGTCGTGGACGACTACCTTGACGACGAGAGGCTGCTGGAGTGCCTGCCGTTCAAGCTGGTCGACCAGATGATGAAGTCGGTGGAATCGGACGATTTCGACGAGGAAAAAGTTGCGAACCGGATTCGCGCGGGAATCGAGGAGGGCTTTACCGGCGCCAGCAGACAGTACTTCCCTGGTCTGGCCGAGTCATTGATGAAGGATCGTCTTCAGGTTCCGGTCGATCTGCGCGGCGTTTTGAAAAGGCGGTACGGCGGGATCCTGGAGCTGTTCGGCCTGGTCGACCATTCCGGGGCGGAAGGGGGTGACGCCGGTGATTGAGGTCTCCTCCAACACACAGGTTTCGCTGTCGTCCGTGTTGAAGACTCATGCCGTCATCGAGGCTTCGGCCGGCACCGGCAAGACTTGGACAATCGAACGCCTCGTCGAGCAGATTCTTATTGATTACGACAATGTCGGGCTTGACCGCGTCCTGCTGGTCACGTTCACCGAAAAGGCGGCCGGCGAACTGCGCGAGCGGATTCGTAAACACATCGAGACCAGGCTGTCCGAGGTGGACGAACCGGTTCGACGCAGGCTGGCCGCGGCGTTGGACGATTTCGACATCGCGTCGATATTCACCATACACGGTTTCTGCAACCGGGTTGTGAAGGAATTCGCCTTCGAGAATCATCGCCCGCTGGAACTTGAACTGGGTGACGACGGCCAGTTGTCCGACAGGATCGTGAACCGGATCATCCGTGAGGACTGGCCAAAGGCTCCGCCGGGACTGGTCGGTTCGGTCGGCACGGTTGCCAGTGCGGTCAAGCGGATTTCAGGGGCGATCGCCGCGGGTCACACATACGAACCGGTCTTTGATGGCGACATTTCCGGATGTCGAAACACGGCTGATCTGATCGTGTGGTCCGCCAGGCGACACCGCGTTTTGATCGAGGAAGAGTTTCGACGGTCTTCCACGCTTTCTTTCGATCGCATGGTGTCCTACGTCAGGGACGCCGTTATGAACCCCGGGCCGTCCGGTCAGTCACTGTGCCGGATCCTGCGCGATCGCTACCAGTTCGCGATGGTCGATGAGTTCCAGGATACCGATGAGGCTCAGTGGGACATATTCCGGCGCGTTTTCGTGGAAGGGCGGGGGACCAACAGGCTTATCGTGGTCGGTGATCCCAAACAGGCGATCTACGGTTTCCGCGGCGCCGATGTGCTGACTTACATCAAGGCGGTGGACACGATATGCGATCCTGACGTCGGTGGCAGAAAGTACAGGCTCGACACGAACTACAGGTCGCTTCCGCCTCTGGTTGACGGTTTCAACACGATGTTTGGTGGCGGCGAGTGGTTCAGGCAGCCTGCCTCCGACATCATCAAAATCGATTACGACCCCTCGGGCACGCCGTCCGGGTCCGGGGTCAGACCGGTTGAACTGGTTGCAGATGATTCAGGTCGCGCGCCGATAGTCGCGATGGAATTCAACACCGATTCTGAGTTTTCCGAGATCGCCGAACTGCGCGCGGTTGCAAGGGCGTCATCGGGAACCCGGAAGAAGTCGCCGGAAGTCAGTGAACAGGTCGCCGCGGCGCGTGGACGAATGGAAGAAATCAGTCTGTCGTCTGAAGATGCCCTTCACCGCTGGCTGTCGTTTGTGTCCAACGAGATCCTGTATCTGTGCCGGGATTCGCGCATACTGCTGTCCGAGAAGGTCGATGGCGTTGGCCGCGTCACCCGCAGGTTGAATTTCGGGGACATCTGCATCCTGTACAGGAAGATGCCGGAAGATCGCCATGTGATGCGCGCCCTCAGGCGCATGGGCATTCCATGCAGCCATTACAAGCAGAAAGGGCTCTATCAGGGGCAGGAGGCGACGCATCTTCTTGCTCTCTTCAAGGCTCTTGACGGTGTCGGAACAGTGGGCGGTCAGGCGCGACGCGAGGCGATGCTGACCCGCTTTTTTGTGACTGGCGGACAGAACGGCGAAACATCCGCGGACAGGACGGACGCCCCCGGGATCGTGGCGGGCGCAAGGGCGGAACAACTGCTCGCCTCGTGGTCGCGCATGTGCCGCGAAAGAAGGTGGCCGGCGTTCTTCGAGGCGATCCTTCATGATACCGGCCTTCTGGCGCGCGAGGCGATGCAGCCCGACGCGGACAGAAGGATCACCAACTGGCGACAGGCTTGTTACGAACTGGCTCGCGAGGCTTCGGCCGGGTCGCTGTCCCTGCCGGCACTGATTTCATCGCTCGAGCGTCGCCGAATGGGTGATGCCGGGGACGAGGACTCCGACCTTCACCGGATCGAGACGGACACTCCGTCGGTCCAGGTGATGACGATGCACGCGTCCAAGGGGCTCCAGTATCCAGTGGTCTTCTGCTTTTCGGGGCTGACCGGAAGCAGGAACGACACCTCGCTGGTAACCGGATGCTATCGGGACAAGCGCCGTCATCACGTGATCAACGTGGATTCCAGGAAGCTGCCTGAAGGCTGCTATGTGGATGACGACACGGCCAGGCTCTACTACGTGGCGATGACCAGGGCCAGGTTCAAGCTTTACCTGCCGACCAGGTGGATTCCCAGGAAGAAGTCGGATGCGCCGATCCACACAATCATCGACGGAGCGTGGAACAGGTTGAACGCGTCGGCGGAACCGGGCGTGGTGTGGAGCAGGATCGATTTTAGGCAGAACCTTGTCAGCAAAAGGGCTCCCGACCTGGTGCCGGACTCGCCGACGGAATTGCGCCAGGATGAGGAGTTGCCGCCGCTGCCGGATCTGACGCCGGTTGCGCCACTGGAACTGGCGTCCAGATTGAAGTGGATAGATTCCTACACGTCACTGAGCAGGAGGGTCGGCGCCGCACGGGGCGCCGCGGTCGAGTCCGCCGTCGACGGCAGGTCGCTGCGTGACGATGATTCCGACGAGGAGCAAGCCGCTCCAATGGTGCTTCTCAGGGGCGGGAAGATCACCGGATCCGCTTTTCACGAAGTGATGGAGGCCATCTCGGCACGAACCGTCGTCAACGGTTCGGTGCTTGATTTTGGTGGCCTTGCCGCTCTTGACACGCCGGACAAGGTTCTTGATTCGCCGTTCGGAGAGCTGATTAGAGGCAGGATGGATGCGTTCGGGATTCCGAACACGCGCGTGACGATCAATGACGTGCCCGATTCCGCCGCGCACCGGTTTGCCTCGCTGGTGATGAACGCCACCAGGACCACGCTTGCCACTGACGGGGAACTGGCCCGACGCATATGTGATATCCCGTCCTGCCGGACGCTGCCGGAGGTTGAGTTCTACATGTCCGAGTCCTTTGGCGACCGCGTGCCCGCGTGGCGACGCGGACTGCTGAACGGATTGATCGACATGGTGTTCGAACTGGACGGCAGGTACTGGTTCCTGGACTGGAAGACGACCACGCCTGATTTGGCGCGTGGCGGTGTCTCGGTCGAGGCATGGCAGGGGGATTCCCTTCGGGTCACGATGAGCAGGCACGGCTACGATATTCAATCCAGGATCTACGCTCTGGCCATGCTGAGATGGCTTCGACAGAGGCACGGCGCGTGTGCGGAATCGATGTTCGGCGGAGGGCTGTTCCTGTTCGTCCGGGGCATGACCGCACCGGGGCTGGGTGTGTGGATAGACCGGTTCGAAGGAACCGGGGATGCCGGTATGCGGATCGAGGATGAAGTCGCCGACCTTCTGAGTCGGGGCGCCGCCGCATCGCGTGTGGCACGCCGGGAGGTGGGGCTTGACTGAGGCCGGAGCCACTTCGGTTGACCTGACGGGTTTTCCCGGATTCGCCGTCGCCTGCGGGCATCGGAATCTGCCGTTGTACACACGGGCCGTTGAACAGGGGCTGGTGTCGGTCGCCGACGTGTTGACGATAAGGGATATCCTGATCAGGGCCGGCGGTCAGGAGAGCCTTGAACCTTGCGGGCACTGCCTTTTGATAGCACTGTTTGCGATCGTTGGCCGCGGCAGCACCTGTCTTCCCCTTGACGCAACCAGGCTTTCAAAAGAGTTCGCGGCGTTTTGCGCCGGTGAGCACGAATCAATGGCGGCGTCGGCTGTGGCCATGATCAAATCTGACATTCCGACGATGTTTCGTGGTGACGGCGGGCCCTGGCCACTGGTGGTGTCGGAAGACAGACTCTATTTTTCGCGTGTTTTCGACAGTGAGTCCTCGTTGCGACAGAGGCTGGCGTCACTGGTCGCTGCCGGGGATTCGGAGCTTGTGCGCGAAGCCGGGGATCTGGCCGGGATTATCAACATGGCGTCGATCGGCGCGGCAGGTGGCCGTGATCTGAACGCGCTGCAGAAACTGGCGTTGTTTCTGGCTCTCAGAAAGCGGTTTCTGGTGGTGTCCGGTGGCCCGGGCACCGGCAAGACGGCCATCCTGGGCGCGATCGTCAGGGCCTTCACCCTGGCCGGGGTGCCTCCTTCGGAGATGCTGCTGACGGCGCCGACCGGCCGAGCCGCGCGCAGAATGGGTGAGCTTCTCGACGCCGGGATGCCTGCCGTGCATACGATTCACGCGGCGCTCGGGTACAACCCGTCTCGCGGGACGTTCAGGCACACGGAATTCAATCCGCTGCCGTACAGGCTGGTCGCCTGTGACGAGGTGTCGATGGTGGACGTCGGCGTGATGGATTCGCTGCTGGCGGCGGTTCGTGACGACGCGACGGTCGTGATGCTGGGTGATCGGGATCAGCTGCCATCCGTGGATGTGGGCGCGGTGCTTGGAGATCTGGTCGGGTCGATCCAGGCTCCCCAATACCGATCCGCGACACTGGATGCGGCGCGGGCGGCCGGTATCACGGTGGACGGACTGCCTGTCGGGGAATCGGCGATGGCCGATCGACTGGTTCTGCTTCGCGATTCATATCGGACGACCGGGGACGTGCTGACGCGGGCCGGGCGCGTGAACCGGGGAGACAGACGAGCGTTTGCCGGATGTTCGGTGTCCATATCCGACCGGACGGAAGACGCCTTTGACTGGGGCGCGCCAGGTGCGGCGTGCAGGGTCGTGGATAATCTGGAACGATTCCCCGGTGGTCTTGACAGACTTCTGAGGGGCTGGATCGACTGGTGGTATTCGGGATTGTCGTTCGTCGGCCGCGGACGAACCGGTTCCTTCAGGGACGCGCTGGCTGCATTCAGGGGAATGCTGGTTCACGCGGAGCCGGATGCCTCGGACGAGGCCGTGATAAGTGAATGTCTGTCGCTCGCGGCCAGGGGCAGAATCCTGTGCGCCCTGCGGGATGGTTCGCGCGGAGCCTCCGGTGTGAACCTGGCGATCCAGCAGATGGTCGGTTCCGGCAGCGGCCTGTATCCCGGCTGTCCCGTGATGGTCACCAGGAATTCCCGGCCGCACAACCTGTATAACGGCGATACCGGCATGGCTCTCGCCACGGATTGCGGGCTGAGGGCATGGTTCATGTCCGGGAAAAGACCGGTCAGCGTTCCCGTCGACGGCGACCTTGAACTTGTTCCGGCCCATGCGGTGACGATTCATAAGAGCCAGGGGTCCGAGTACGATAACGTGATGGTGATTCTGCCTGATTCCGACAGTCGTCTGCTGTCGCGCGAACTGATCTACACCGCCATGACCCGCTCCAGAAACAACGCGTGGATCGTGGGCCGTCAGCCAGTGATTGAGGCCGCCATCGCGAAGAGAATCGAGCGGTATTCGGGAATTGATCTTGGCGAGACGGCAGGCGCCGCCGGCGGGCGGGACGGTCAGCAGTCGGACGACGAATCGTCGAAGTTGGCCTGATCCGGGAACAGGTTGTTACAGTTCACCGAGTCGCAGAATCCGTCGCCTATCCATCCGCACGGGTTTGCTGCAGCGCAGGTACACGGCGTGTAGAGCAGTTCGTCGCACTGCGCCGCCACCCCCGAGGTATTGCCGCAGTTCCAGTTTTCGCATGCGCAGGACGCCTGCGTCGGCGACTGTTCGTCAACCGAGTACTGATAGCACCATTCGTCCGCGACCAGGGTAGCGCCCAGGTTGGAGCACCAGCCCTGGCAGTTTGTCGAAACCATCACTCCCGACTCGCAGGAACAGGTCCCGCCCAGGTTGTCGCAGTACTCGCCGAATGACGACGTCGTGCAGGTTCCCGCGCAGTCGCAGTCCCATGTCTCCGGGAAGAAGTCGTCCGGGTAAACGATCTCGCACGTTTTGTCGCAGTAGTCGTCGTGCTGCCATCCACATGGGTCGGAGGCCGAGCATGTGCACGGGGTATAGCGCAGGTTGGTGCATTGCTGCGTTACAAGTGCGGATTTTGTGCAGTCGAAGTCGCAGGCGCAGTAATCCCCCTCGGATTCCGACACGCAGGAATCGCCGACCATCCCTTCATTGTTGCAGGCCGTCGAGCAGACATATTCAGTCCAGATGCCGGTCTGCGAGCACTCACACACACGCCCGGCGGCGCTGCAGAACATTCTGTCCGTTCCGTATGTGCATGATCCGGTGCAGTCGGGGAAGTTCGTGTCCGGCGGATCGGTCACGTCCGTTGGATCCGCGGTATCGACGGGATCTGCCGTATCGACGGGTGTGGTGTCTTCATCCGGCACGTGAGTATCCTGAACCGCGTCTTCGCCCGTGTTTGTGTCGCCTATGCCTTCGTCCGTGGATTGTCCAGGATCGTCAACCGTACCCTTGTCTGTGACGCCACCCTCGTCGACGGCGCCGGGGTCATGCGCGCCAGGGTCGTCCTGTCCCGGATCCACGCCCTGGCCGGGATCGGATGTCCATTGATCCAGGTTGATCGAATGGTCCCGACCACCCGAATCACCGACCTGATTCGTATCCTCGCCCGCCGTGTCGAACACGATGATGACGTCGAACAAGCCGGAGCCATCGTCCACTCCACCGCCATCGCCACCGCACCCGGCGAACAGGAAAGCGGACAGGACAACAAGACACATGACTGGTCTGAAAGACATTGGCGCCCCCCGTTTCCGGCGTCGCGCGGCATGGAACGGCGCAGGCGCCGGAAATATTCTTGATTGCCTATTGTTGCAATGTGTCGGGTTTTACCGCAAGGGGTTTTGTTGGTGTGAAATCCAAGTTTGTCCGGAGGTTGGGAGTGACCCGCCTTCCGGGAAGTCAGGGCGCGGTCCGGGAGGTCACTGCGCGCAGTCGGTGGTTGTATCGTCGAACACGGTCAGGTCGGGGAACAATTCCTGGCACGCCGGGGTGTCGCAGTATTCACCGTCGTTGGCCCACTGGCAGGGGTCGGCGGCGGCGCACGTGCATTCGGTCAGCCCGTAGTTGCACTGGGCAGTGACCTCCGTGGAATCGTCGCATGAGAAGTTGATGCAATCGCAGAAGGGACCGTAATCACCTTCGACACAGGCCGGATTCGCAACCTCGCCACCCATCGACTGGCACATCGCCGTGCAGTCGTCCGGGGTCCTGACGCCGACGCCGTCCTCGTTGTCGTCTACACAGTAGCAGGGCGTGGCGCCTTCCTCGCAGAAAGGTCCGAACATCTCGGGGTCGCATTCGCCCTCGCAGAGGCAGTCGGCCGGTTCATCAAAGGAGTCATCGGGGAACTCGGTCTTGCAGAATCCGTCACAATATCCGTCGCCCTGCCACGAACACGGGTCTGACGCGGCGCAGGTGCACGGCGTGTAAACCATGTCGTCGCACTGGGCTGTGACAAGCGCGGGCTGTGTGCAGTCGTAGGAGCAGTCGCAGGTCGGACCGTATTCGCCGGTGATGCACTGATCGCCGACCATATTTTCCTCGGCGCAGACGGTGCCACAGACGTAAGGATGCCAGACGTTATCGTTGCCGCATGCGCAGATCGTCAGGCCGTCAGCCAGGCACCAGAGCGTGTCCGTGCCGTAGGCGCAGGCGCCCTCGCACGTGGTGGGGAGCACCGTGTCGGTCGTTGACGTGTCCTCGGGGGTATCCGTGTCCGGGTCAACGTTGGTGTCGGGATTGACATTGGTGTCGGTGTTGACATTGGTGTCGGTGTTTACATTGGTGTCGGTGTTTACATTGGTATCGGTGTTGACGTTGGTGTCGGGGTCAACGTTGGCGTCCGGGGGCGTGATTTCGTCGCGCTCGCCGTTGTCCGGGTTCACCACGAGTTGATCCTGATCGATGACGTCCTGGCCCGTGAGGGTGTCGGTATTGTTGCCATCGTCCGTGTCGCCATCACCACCACCGCACGCCACGAGCACGAGCGCGGTTGAGATAAACGCGAGAGCAAGCATTCTTCTAAGCATTTCTTTTCTCCAGCAAGAGTATGTCCGGAACCCCGGTGATGTCTGACAATCAGGCATTCATCTTTCTTTCAACTACGTAGTTTCGCAGATAAAGTGCCATGTCCACAAGCACCAGTGTTGCGTTAAATATGTAAAGCGAGACCACCGAATCCGGATTGCAGTTGGTTTTATGAATGATTCCCGCAAGATAGCCAGCGAATATCACGGCGGTGAAGATGAAACTTTTGCCTTTCGTGCTGCGGCTGCGAAACGATCTGGCGATCGAAAACGGCCAGGCGGCGGAGAAGCACAGGAGCATAATGATCTCGAAAATACCGGTCTGGCACATGGAAAGGCCTCCGACAGGGAAGGGTAAGTGTACGTCAGCGGTTGTGAAACGGGCTACTTTGTGGTTCGGACCCGGCGCACCTAGAATACGGTAGTCGCCGAACCATGGTTTGGCTCGTGTCTGAACAGGGGGAACAAAGGAATGTCAAAGTCGATGTGCGGCCGAACATGGTTTGTGGCAACTGTTCTATCGGTTTCAGTCCTGCTGGTTTCCGTGGGGTGTTCGGACTCGACGGGCCAGGTTGGCGATGCCATGGATGACGGCAGTGCCGGGTACGTGTCGATTTCGTGGGTGAACGGTGAGGGCCTGCCCGGTGTAGCCGAGTCCGGCGCCGAGTTGTCCATGGTCGCTGTCGTGAAGGTTGACGGAGAGCCCCTGGCGGGAGCGGTGGTCGAGAGCGATGTACTCCTGGGCGGTGGCGGGGTGTCACCGGCCGAGGCCAGCACCGGGGCCGACGGAACCGTTTCGTTTCAATGGCGGGTCGGCCTGATGCCGGTGACCGCGGCTCTGAGGCTTTCCGTGCGTTCCGAGGCCGCGTTTGTCGATCATGTGCTTCAGGTGGAGTCGACCGATCCGATAGCGCCGCTGTCTTTCGGCGGCGTCGGCGAGGCGCTGGCGGCAGCCGGTGTGGAAGGTTCGACCGAGGGGCTCGCGTTCGACGACTCGGGCAACCTCTGGCTGGCTGTTCCAGGACATCTGGTCAGGCTGCGACCAGGTGTCGACACCGAACTGGTCGAAGTGGGCGGGGATGGGCTGGTGGCGCCCCTGGGCATGGCGTGGGACTACCTGCGAAGGTGCCTCTGGATAGCGGACAGGGAATCGATCAGGCGTGTGACGTTGAATGAGGCTGAAGGCGTATTGACCGCGACCGCTCATGTGGTGGCCGGGCTTGACGGGCTCAAGATGCCGAATTCCCTGGCGATTCGGGATAACCGCCATGTGTGGTTCAGCGATTCGTGCACCGGTGGAGTGTACCGCTTCGAACCAGGGGCCGAGACGGTCGCGCTCGAGTCGGTGGCCGCCTTTGACCTGGCGCTTGAAGGCGGTCCGAATGGTCTGGCGTTTGACGATTCGGGCCGGCTGTGGGTTACGACCGAGAACGTGGGACTGCTGTGTCCCGACTCAGGGGTGGACCTGACATTGAATAACGGCGGGCTGTATGTCCTGGACACAGGCGCGAGTCCAGCCGCCACTAAGACGCCCCGTCTGGAGGGGTTCGCGATGTTCGGGGACGGGCTTGGATTTGATGCGGACGGCAATCTTTACGCGATCTTTGATCACTTTGACGGATTTGCGCTGAAGGACAGCGCGGTCTGGCTGGTGCCGGAGGAAGGGGACCCGGTCAAGGTCGCGGCGGTGGCGGTGCCTGATGGCGCCTCGGGACCGGACAGGTTGATTGCGAACATGGCGTGGGGCTGGGACGAGTTCGGGAGCACGACCGTGTATTTCTCGTTGCTGGCAGTGGCTCTGGTGTCCGACCAGCGTGGCGCCATGTCGGCCGATTTCGACACGCAGGGCCGTGCCCTGATCCCCGCCGATCTCCCGGATTGATCCCGGGACCCTGTCCCTGTCCCTGTTCCTGACCCTGTCGCAGAAGGGCGAATGTAATTCGCCCCTACGAATGAACGGGCTGCCCTGCGGGCCGGCCTCCGGATCCTGACCCCGACCCTGACCCTGATCCTGTCCCTGTCATCCGCATCTGCAAGCAGCCAGAGGGGATCCGTACCAACACCGCCCGCCCCATCACCGCCGGGACAGGCGCCAGCAGATGGCACGAATACCGTCGATACGACAGATCAGTTCATCCGCACTTGCTGCGGAAATCGCGCCGTAGGCGGCGAGCAGGCGAACGGCCGTTGCGGATTCACCGGCCGAGCCGTAGGCCACGGTGTAGTGGTAGGCGCGATCCCGACCCGCCCGGCCGGAGCCTTCCGCGAGGTTAAGCGCGACGGATTCGATGGCGCGTGACAGTTGGTCAACCAAATCCCGGTGTCCCCGAACAGTCTGGACGGCGCGGATGGTCCTGACCGCAAGGTCTTCAGCCATGGAAACAACGCGAAGTCCATGGGGCCGTCCCTGCCTGTCCGTCATGATGGTTTGTATGTTGGTGATTGTATCCATGGTGCGTCCCCTCCCGTGAGGCCGTCAGATAACAATCGCCCACGGCCTGCGGCGTTCTGCCGTCAAGGGTCGCAAGGCGACCGCCGCAGGCGGCCGGCGCGAAGCGCCAGGCCCTTGATGGCGAAGAGCGCCGCGGGCCATCCAGCAATGAATGACGGCCTCGCGGAAGGTGGAACCAATCCAGGCAGACATAACAAACACAAGGCGGAGGGCCGGACCCCGGGCCGGTGCCCGGGACGATGCATGAACGGGCGGCCCTGCGGGCCGGCCTCCGGATGGTGGGGAGGTCGGTGATACCCCGTGATCCCAGGGCCTCGGCGGCGCCGATGGCGCCAGCCTCGTGCCTGAAGGGCGAATGTAATTCGCCCCTACGAATGAACGGGCGGCCCTGCGGGCCGGCCTCCGGATCCTGACCCCGACCCTGACCCTGATCCTGTCCCTGTTCCTGGCCCTGTCCCTGTTCCTGACCCTGTCCCTGTTTTTGTCCCTGTTCCTGACCCTGTCGCAGAAGGGCGAATGTGATTCGCCCCTACACTGGAACCTGATCCTGTCGCAGAAGGGCGAATGTGATTCGCCCCTACACCGGATCCTGATCCTGTCGCGGAAGGGCGAATGTGATTCGCCCCTACACTGGAACCTGATCCTGTCGCAGAAGGGCGAATGTGATTCGCCCCTACACTGGAACCTGATCCTGTCGCGGAAGGGCGAATGTGATTCGCCCCTGCGGGAAGGCGGTTACCGTCCGACGTCGATCATGTCCCCGAGTCCGTTGAAGCTGTCGACCATGGGCCTGAGCCATTTGTCGCCGCCGGGCATGATATCGACCAGTACGTCGCCTCCCACCTTTGCCCGCCCGCACGGATCCTTCGCCTTGTATGCCTTGTACATGTAGACGGCCGCGTCCGTCAGCGACGGCCCCGGTCCCTGGTATGGCGTGGGCAGCGTTATCTTTGCCACGCTGTCGATCATGCCTGACCCCGTGTTTTTCCAGATGAAGCCGGCCGCGGCCCCGGCGTCGCGTCCGCCGACCTGGCCGACCCTTTGTTCAACGCCCTTCTCGATCTTTGACTTCTGGTCGTTGTAGTAGCTGTAGAGTTCGCCCGCCCCGCGCACCACCCGCGGGCCGACTCCGGTCGGGTCACGCCTGTTGATCGGATCGTTGCCCGCGAACGTGTATGTCCCCGCCAGTGATGTGAATTTCTCCGGGTCGGTCGAGATGAATCTGTCCGCCATCGGATCCAGTTCTCTGGCTCGGAAGTGGATCAGACCGGTCAGGGGATCGGTCTCGCGGCCCTGGAATCCGTACCTGAACTCGATAGTTCCGCTGGTCCCGGCAAGACGTCCGAAAGGCGAGTACGACCATGTGCGAACCAGTGTTCTGTCCGACAGGCGCACCAGCCCCCGTATCGAGCCAAGTCCATCGGCGATCACGGCGTACCACTCGCCGTCGCGGTACATCCCGAGCGGGTTGTCCATCGCCGGTTCGTGCAGGTAGAAGGCGTCCACGCCGCCGGCCTGGTTCATCTCCATCACGACGTCGGTGAAGTCGTGGATGAAGAACTGCCTGACGCCGTCGACTTCCCGGTAGACGCGTCGTCCAAGCGCGTCGTATCCGTAACGGATTTCGTGCACGGGCGACCCGTTCCCGGATTCGAATGTCCTTGCCATGACCAGATTATCGTCGGCGTCCCACTGGAACTCGACCCTGGACCCGTCCGCGGTCGAAACCCTGCTGACCACGCGTCCGGCGTCGTCGAAGGTCCATGTGTGACCGTTGGCGGCGGTCAGGCGTCCCAGGGCGTCGACAGTGATCCCGGTGCCGACCGGATCGCCGCGTCCGTCGTACTCGAAGGCCTCGTCGATCCCGCAGCCGGCGCAGGTGGCCGAGGCGAGTCGCCTCATTGCGTCGAAACCGAATGTGGTGGCGCCGTCAGGTCCGGTCGCCGACACGATCACGCCGTCGTTGTCGGACTGGTACTCGAACCTGGCGTGCTCGTCCTCGCGGTAGTAGTCGAGCCAGGCAACCATGCTCTCGATGCGTCCGAATTCATCGTACGTCCTGCCGTACTCGAACGTTTCACCCCAGTCTATCTCGAATTCCTCGATGCGCCCGATATCGTCGCGGTACAGATCCCAGTAGCGTCCGTCCGGAGCCGTTATGTCCGTCAGAAGGCCGGTTGGTCCGTCGTAGGAATAGTTGAACCACCCGCCATCGAATCCGTCCAGGGCCGGATACCCGATTCCGGTTACCACGCCGTCCGCGTCGGTCTCGTACTCGATGGTCACGGGTTCCGGCATGCCCTGGTATTGCTGGGTTACCGAGGTCAGCGCGCCCGTGTCCACGTCGTATTCAAATGTCACCGAACTGTCGTCATCGACAGCGCTGATCAGTCTGCCCGCGGCGTCGTACCGGTAGGTCGCGAGACTGGTGGAAATCGAAGGATCGAGTCCGGTTATGGCCCTTGTGACCACGCGTCCATTTTTGTCGTATGTCGCGTCGACGGTGCCGGCCGGGCTGGAAATGGCGCCAACGCGGTCCGCGCCGACCCAGTCGATTGTCCACGGCCCGGCTCCGTTGATGGTGACCGCCGCGACCCTTCCTCGTCCGTCGCGTTCCCAGGTGGTGCCTGAACGGTCCTCAAGTCCGGTCGCCGTTGTCGACAGCGAGACTACCTGTCCCGCCTGGTCCCTGCCGATATGGTGCGTGGCCCCGGCGCGATCCTGAACCGAGCTGATGCGCCCCATGCCGTCGAGAAGGAATTCCGTGCGTCCACCGATGGCGTCGGTGAAGGCGACGATGTCACCGTTGTCGTTCCGTTCGAAACGCGCGACTTCGAGCCCGGACTGTGTCACCGATTCGAGATTTCCGAGTTCATCGGTCGCGAAGTCGGTCACGCGGTCAAGCGCGTCCCGGATACCGGTCAGTCTGGTACCTTCGCCGTAGAGGAAGGTGAACATTTTTCGGCCCGAGGCCGTGACGCCGGTAACGCGTCCCTGTTCGTCGTACTCGTACTGGTAGTAGCGGCCCCCCGGCGTGACGACACCGGTCAACGTGCCCGCATCCTCGTCCCACTCGTAGCTGTGGTCGCCCTCGGGGCCGCGTTCGATCAGCATTCCGCCGTCATCGTTGTAGAACCATGTTCGGAATTCGAGCCCGGGGCTCGACATCGTGCTGGGCATGCCGCACGTGTGGTTGCCGATGGTGATGACGGTCCCGTCCGGGGTCGTGACCTGTGTTGCCTCGCCCAGCGCATCGTACTTGAAGGCCCATTCATCGCCGTTTTCGTCGGTGAAACCGGCGGACGGTTCGCCGGAAGCCGGGGCGGGACTTTCCGGGGTCAGACCCTCCTGGCGCAGGATGCCGTCGTTCAGAAGACCTGCCGTCTCGAGCGGCCGGTAGAGACGGGTTCCACCACCGGATGCCGACACCGAGCTGACACGGCCATAACGATCCAGTTCGTAGTTCGCGTTTCGGCCATCCGCGTCCGACCATCCAGTCAGCCTTCCCTGGTCGTCATAGGTCAGTTCGGTCGAGGCGCCGTCCGACCAGTTCAGCGACCTGACGTTTGAGTCCGCGTCGACCAGCACGTCCATCTGCCTTGTGCCCGCCTTGATCGCGGCAAGGCCATTGTCGTCGTACTCGAAGGAGACCTGTCCGAGCGAGCCGAAGTCGATCGCGGTCAACCGACCGGACTGGTCCCTTGCGAGCGTCGCCTCCATGCCGGTACGGTCGGTGTAAGCCACGCACCGACCGTCATCGTCGAATCGATAGTCGACCGAATCGGTGTTCAGAACGAACCCGTCGCCACCTTCCTGGCGCGAAAGAACGTCGTTCTGGCTGGCGGGGCGCTCGAATACTGATTCTGCCTTGTTGAATTTCCAGATCAGGCCGGCACCGCGATCAAGCGCCAGCACGTTGCCCTGTGCGTCCACCACCGGCGCAAGCGGTTCCTTCAGCGAGATTTCGGTCGCAGGACCGTGGTCGCCCGTCGATGACCCGGCCACCGCGCCCTTGCCGGCGAACGTGCGGATCATTCCGTCCGGCCCGACCGAGCGAATCCGATCGTTGTACTCATCCGCGATGTAGACCGTACCGTCCGGTCCCTGCGCCACGCCGGACGGCATGAACAGTCTGGCCTTGGCCGCGAGCCACCCATCGCCGTCGAAGCCCGAATCTCCATCCAGGCCGGCAACGGGAAGGATCTGTCCATCGGCCGTCAGGCGCCTGACCCTTTGCCTGGCGGGTTCGACCAGCAGGATCGAGCCGTCCGCGGTCACGTCGATGGCGGACGGCGCGGGGATGTCAGGGTTGTCTCCGGCATACGCGTTCATCAGCATTCCGTCGGCAAGGAGCACCCGCAATCCGAGTGGCCAGTCCGCGATGTAAAGATTTCCTTCAGCGTCGAAGTCGAGGTCGGTCGGGTTCGACACCGCCGGGGCCTGATTGAAGATGTCGGGAAGGTCGCCACCGATTACGAATTCGGCCTGTCCGTCGACAAGCTTGAACACCTTGCCGCTGTTCGAGTCCGAGAAGTGGACAATGCCGTCCGGAGAGACGGCGACCGCCTTGAAGTCGACACCGTCCCCCGCGCCGCTGTAAATCGTTTGAATCAGACCATCGGTGTCAATGCGTATCAGCGAATTGGTCCAGGAATCGGTGGTGATCAGGCTGCCATCCGGGGCAACCGCCAGGTCGTCGGGATAGTCCAGACAGTCGTTCGTTGCGGGCGAGCCGTCACCGCATTCGGTTCCCCCGCCGCCACCCGCCACGATGTCGGCCATGATGTCAGGCAGGTACACGCCGCCCGATTCGCCGTCCATCACCACCATGACCGAGCCGTCCGGATGGGGATACAGATCCGGGATTCCCTTGATATACCAGCCGTTACCGACGGGCGATTCCGAACCGTTGACCAGTTGAAATCTGGTCGTGATGGTGGTGTCGGCCTCGACCAGTTCATCCGCTTCGACCCCGAGGCTCGCGGTTGGCTGTCCACCGAACACGGCGGCTTCTGCGAAGATCCCCTTCTGGGCGCCGTACACCCTGATCCAGCCGTCGTAGAGGCCCGTTCTCAGACGCTCGCCGCGACCGTTGCGGCCATCCCACATGTACGCGGCCCAGTTCCCTTCCGGGTTGTCATTCATGAAGATGCGTTCCAGGAGCCCTTCGACCTGGACCTCGATACCGACGTATTCCGGGGCCTCCGGGTTCGAGGCCTGATCGGACCAGGGGCCACCGGTCCATACCCAGGGTGATGCGGCGGCCGACTGATACACGAGGCCGACGGTCCGCTCCACGCCGCCGAGCCTGCCGACCGGCAGGTCGAAGTCGAGACGGATGGTGCCCGATCTGATATCGACTATCGAGTTACCGGAGCTGGAATTACGCCCGCACGGGTCCTTTTTGCGTCGGGGATCCTTTCCAACCAGCCCGGGCCGTCCACTGGACGTCACGGGAAAGTTGCAGTCGAACGAGCTGAAGTGTCTGGCCTGATAGACGACCTGCGTGCCGTCCTCGCTGATGGTACCCATTCCGTCAGGAACCCATTCGCCCGTCTCTTCGTTGAACACGCCGACCGGAACCGGAGTTCCAGGCAGAAAGCCGTAGTCGTTCGGAATGGTTATGGTCACCGGCTCGTTCAGGTTTCCGTCACCCGCGACTGCCTCGAGCGCCATGGTGAAGTGGGAGGTCTCGGGCAGTTTTCCAGGCAGCTCGCGTCCAGCGCCGAATCTGGTGGCGCTGACCTGTCTGTCTCCGTCAAGGGCGCCTGCCGGAAAGGTCAGTTCCAGTCCGCCCCGTGCCGATCTGTGTGTCCCGCCGGCGGAACCGATCGTGGTAATCGCGGTGTCTCGAAGAGGCAGCACGAAAGAACCCAGGTTGATGTCGCGGCCTGCCTGGACGCTGCCTGGGCGTCGGCCGTGAGTCCTGGCGCGCGCGGTCACCGTCATCTTGAAGCCGCCGCCGTTTGACAGGGGAAACACGAAGGTTCCGTCGCTTTCCGTGGCGACGCATCCGTCAATGCCGTCGACGCGAATGGCCGCGCCCGATACGGGAGCGTCGTCCTCGGCCGCCAGGACGGTGCCGTGGATGAAACCGGCGTTTTGATCGGACGGCGCCGGGCCGGTGCAAGGCACGAAGTCGTCGAGACCGGTGGGACCGTCACCGCACCCGATGCCGGTAGCCGCCAATACACACAATGCCATTGCCCGGAACCAGGGGAACGGTGATTTCATCTCGAAGCGCCATTTTTGATGACGAGTAATTATCCGATATGGTGGCGCTCACGACAATGACTGACAGGATCAACAGGCCGTCCGCGTTGACACCGGGAGCGTCAGAGGGTCTAATCAGGCGCGGCGTCAAGGGGGCTCGCCTGAATCGATGTCCTTGTTCAGTTCGGTCGTCAGTGTCGGGATTCTAGGCATGGAATATGTGGATCTGCATGTTTCCAGGTTGACCGGCAGGGTGCCGCTGACCATGCCAATCCTGATGATCGAGGTGACCCGTCGCTGCAATCTTAGATGTGCCTATTGCGGTTATCCCGGCCACTACCCGGACATGGGCCCCGAGCTTTCGACCGACGAGTTGAAGGGAATCCTTCGCGAGAGCATGGAACTGCACACCAGGATCGTCTCGTTCGGTGGAGGCGAGCCGTTCGTTCGTGACGACATGGTCGAGATCATCGCGTTCGCGCGGACGCTGGGACTACAGGTTCATATAGACAGCAACGGGACATTCGTCGATGAGTCCACGGTCGAAGGGATCGCGGACGGTTCCGACGTGGCGTTCATCTTCAGTCTGGATCATCCGGATTCCGATACGAACGACCGCGTTCGAGGCCCGGGCAGCCATGCGGGCGTCACGCGCGCCTGTCGTCTGATAAGGCAGGGACGCCCGATGATCAGCGTCGGCATCAACTGCGTTGTCGGAGCCCATAACCTGGACCGGCTGGGCGACATGGTGGACCTGGCCGTCGATCTGGGCGTGAATTCGATCAAGTTTCTGCCGCTTCATCAGAATCAGGAGCATCGCTTCCGGTACGCCGATTCTGGACTGATCCCGCTGGATCCGGGGAACCAGTCGCTTGTGCGGGACGCGATCGTGGCGGCCCGACATCGCGCCCGGCGCTATGGACTGCACACCAGTTCGGCCCGTTTCGTCGAGCTTGCCGGGACCTATCCGACTGCGCCGCGGGACTGGAAGTGCTGGGCAGGGTACATGTTTGGCAACATCGACCCGTACGGCAACCTTTTCCCCTGCTACGAGATGATGGAACCGATGGTCAACGTCAGGCAGGGCGGCCTGGTGTCGGCATGGCGCGGGCCGGGAATGGCGGCCCTGCGTTCGCGCGCCGCTTCCTGTGATCGGGCATGTCTGTCTGCCGGTTCGACCGAGGCGTCGCTGCGGATGAGTCCGGTGGAGATCCTGCGTGATCCCGGGCAACTGGTCAGGGATTTCAGATTCTTTTTCAGTGGGAACCGTCGCTGACGTCTTTCCTGCGCATCCGCGGCAGCATCGCGACAAACAACACGCTGGCAGCCAGACCGACCGCCCCGCCGATGATAGTCGATGGGACGATGCCAATGCTTGCGTGGCTGAGATCCGGGGTGGCCAGCAGGAAAGTAATCGTCATGACGGTCATGAACAGTGCGGGCACCGCCGCGATCAACCACCGGTTGCCCCTTCTGGCCAGGAATGCCGCGGCCGCCCACAGGGTCAGCGCCGCCAGCGTCTGATTGGCCCATCCGAAGTACTTCCAGATGATCCCGAACGGGATGAAATTAAGGACCAGGGCTATCGCGAAGAGGGGCAGGGCGATGATGTAACGGTTGATAATCTTCTTCTGGGGCAGTTTCAGGTAGTCGGCCGCGATCAGTCGTCCAGCCCTGAACGCCGTGTCACCGGAGGTGATCGGCAGCACGATGACTCCGATTACGGCCAGCACCCCACCGATCGTTCCCATCGTGCCACGGCAGACTTCCATGACGATAGGGGCAGGGTTGTTGTTCGGGCCGAGCGCCGCGGTCAGGCCGGCGATGCCGCCGTAGTATCCGGATGCCGCCGCCGCCCATACAAGCGCGATCACGCCCTCGACGATCATCGCCCCGTAGAAAACGACGCGCATTTTGGTCTCGCTCTTCAGGCAGCGGGCCATCAGCGGACTCTGCGTTGCGTGAAATCCCGAGACCGCGCCGCAACTGACTGTGACGAAGATGGTGGGCCAGGTCGGCGTGCCTTTCGGATGGAGGTTATCGATGGTGAACGGCACCAGTTCGAAGCGACCCGACACGATTGCCCACAGCAGACCAGCCACCATCACCAGCAGGATGGCGCCGAAGATCGGGTAGACTCGGCCGATGAGCTTGTCGATCGGCAGCATGGTCGCAAGGACGTAATACAAGAAGATGAAAGCCATCACGATCCACAGCCAGATCGTGTTTCCGTGCCACGAGGTGCCCAGCGTGGCCGTCGTATCCAGTCCGAACGACGAATCAATCCATCCGCCGACCATGTCGGCCGGAAGCAGTCCGATGATCAGCTCGGCGGGACCCTTGACGAACACGCACCCGACCAGAACCATCAGGATCAGTATGAAAATGGTGGCGAAGTGTCGGGGAACGTTGCCCAGATAGATCCCGATCAGTTCCGGCAGGCTGGCGCCGCGATTCCTGATGGACATCGCGCCACCCAGCAGATCGTGAACCGCCCCGCCCAGGATGCAGCCGAACACGACCCACAGGAAGACCTGCGGACCCCAGACCGCGCCCATGATGGCGCCGAACACCGGACCGAGGCCCGCGATGTTCAGAAGCTGGATCAGAAAGATGCGCCACGTCGGCATCGGCACGTAGTCGAGGCCGTCGCCGCAGGAATAGGCAGGCGTGACGGCGGCGGGGTCAGGTCGGACCGCGCTGGAGACGAACCTGCCATAAAGGAAGTATCCCGCGCAAAGCAGCGCGAGCGCGACCAGGAAGGCCCACATCGCAGTCCTCCGTCATGACGGCGCCAGTCTAGATCCCGGATCGGCCGGGGTCAACAAGCCTTGTCACGCGATTTGCTGGAAAGTCTCAGCGCGGGGTCAGCCGGGCGACGAAACGCGCGGGCAGACCGGGAAAGGGGATGGCCGCGATTTCCTGAATGTCGAAGATTCCTGAACACACCTGGCGCAGCATGTTCATGTCGAAGGCGTGCAGGTGCCACTCGTCGTCCATCCGCGGCGATGCGTGGTAGCCCGCGCTGCCTTCGCGCAGCAGGCGCCGCCCCACGGGGTTGCCCAGGGCAATATCCTTGAATCGATTGATCATGGCTTCGTTCGGGACCGATACGACCGCGATCCCGTCCGGCGCCAGAACCCGCCGAATCTCGACCATGACCGCGCGCGGGTCCAGCACGTGTTCCAGCACCTCGGTGCAGTAGACGCGACAGAAGCGCCCATCGGAAAAGGGCAGTGCTGCCGCGTCCGACTTGACCAGGGTGGCCCGGGCGCCCAGCCGGTCGCGAGCCTTGCAGAGCATCTCGTCACAGATGTCCACGCCGAACAGTCTGGCGCCGCGGATCTGTTCGAGCACGTTCCCGGCGCCGCAGCCTACCTCGAGCACCTCGGTCCCTTCGGTCGGGGTCAGAAACTTCAGGATGGTCCTGACGCGGCGTCGCTCGACGAACCTGACAAGAGGACTGGGGTGGTGGTGGTAGGCGTCGGGGTCATACTTCCGCGCCATTTCGGCGTTCCATTGTTCGAAGTTGTCGCGGTCGGGCTTATCGATCATGACCCGCCACCCCCAGCCAGCCAGAGGATGAGATATCACATCGCAAAGTCGCAGTCCACTGCCAATCCGGTTTGTGGCAGGGATGGGAATATCATGATCCGGGTCCCGGGATGAAAGCGGGCGGGCAGGGGAAAGGGGTCAGTTGACCGGGGCGCCCAGGGCGGCCTGAAGGTCGGCGTCAACCGTGGTGGTCGGGCCGATGGCGAAGGCCTTGACCAGGACGTCCAGGACCGCCGGGGTCACGAACGCCGGCAGGGTCGGTCCCAGCTTGATGTTCTTGATGCCCAGGTGCAGCAGGGTAAGAAGGACGGCGACGGCCTTCTGTTCATACCACGAGAGGATGAAGGTCAGCGGCAGGCCGTTGACGTCGGTGCCGAAGGCGTTGGCCAGGGCAACCGCGATCTGAACGGCCGAGTAGGAGTCGTTGCACTGACCGACGTCGAGCAGTCGCGGAATTCCGCCGATATCGCCGAAGTCGAGCTTGTTGAAACGATACTTGCCGCACGCCAGCGTCAGGATGACCGTGTCCTTCGGGGCCTTCTCGGCGAATTCGGTGTAGTAGTTGCGGCCGGGCTTGGCGCCGTCGCAGCCGCCGATCAGGAAGAAGTGCCTGATCGCGCCGGACTTGACCGCCTCGATGACCGTGCCGGCCACGCCGAGAACCGCGTTGTGACCGAAACCGACGATGATCTCCTTGTCCGGGCCGTCGGCCTCGAATCCAGGGGCCTTCAGGGCCGCATCGATCACCGGGCCGAAGTCGTCACGGGTGACGTGAACGACGCCCGGGAACTGGACCAGGCCGGTCGTGAAGATACGATCGATGTAGGAATCACGCGGCTTCTGGATGCAGTTCGTGGTCATCAGGATGGCACCGGGGAACTCGTCGAATTCCTTGCGCTGATCCTGCCACGCGCCGCCGTAGTTGCCGACCAGATGTTTGTATTTCTTGAGTTCCGGGTAGCCGTGGCAGGGAAGCATTTCGCCGTGCGTGTAGATGTTGATTCCCTTGCCCTCGGTCTGCTTCAGCAGGGCTTCCAGGTCGGGGAGATCGTGTCCCGAGACGACGATTGCCTTTCCCTTGAGCGGCGTCACGCGGACCTTGGTCGGGACCGGATGGCCGTAGTTGCCGGTGTTGGCCTCGGAAAGCAGGCCCATCACTTCCAGATTGACCTCGCCGACCTTGAGAGCCAGGGCGGTCAGCGCCTCGGCCGACTGGGGTTCCAGCAGGGAGGCCAGAGCGGAGATCAGGAAGGCGGCCGCATTCTCGGACGCGCGACCCTGAACCATCGCATGGTCCAGGTAAGCGCACATTCCCTTCAGGCCGTAGGTAACCAGTTCCTCGAGTCCGGTCGCGTCTGGGCCGCGGTTCTGCATCCTTTCGCGAACGCCGATCTTGATCGCCAGTGCAAGAAGTTCGTCCTGGTTTCCACGGAAATCGGGAATCTCACGGTCCAGTTTCTCCGGTTCGACGCCGTTCGCCATGGCGGCGTCGGCCACCATCTCGCGGGCGAGGTCGAGGATGTCGGCGCCGCGGTGAATGCGGGCAACCAGGGTGTCGGAAGCGAAGTTGACGTTCGTTACTGTCGTGAACAATGCCTCGACAAGGAAGCGATCCACTTCGGGCGAGCCAAGTTTCATCTGGCGCGCCATGTTGGCGTAGAAGCTGATTTCCTTGCTTTCGTAGACCAGAAGATCCTGGAGCCTGGCCGTGACGGCGTCCTTGCCGCACACGCCCGCGACGGTGCATCCCGTTCCCTTGCTTGTCTGTTCACACTGGTAGCAGAACATGTCCATGATTGCCCTCCATGGGACTAAAAAGCCAGCAAGGAGGGTTATATCACAAAAATCGGACAAATAAAGTCCTAATTTTTTATTCTTGTTGAATTAATTGGTTTTTCGTTGTTTTTGGTGACCCTTTTCGAGGGAGGCATGGCCAGGGAGCAACGAAACCAGGCGTGGAACGATCACCATCGTGCAGCCGGCCATCAGCAGTCTGTTTTGAAGGTCGAAGGCGGTGTTGTTGTGGAGCCAGTGATGGTACCAGCGCGGGCGCGCGAACACGAGTTGGCCGGCGAAGAAGGTGACTTCGTCAAAGTCATCCCGAATCTGGACGCATATCTTTTCCAGTTCATCGTTGACGTTCGTGGTCACCGCGGTCCTGTAGCGCGCCGGAATCCGGAAGCGGGAAGCCAGTTCCACATAGCGGCGGCAGTCCTCCCGCGTCCTCTTCAGAACCTGATCGGCCTCGACGCCGTACTGAAGCGCCGATGCGTCCACGATGCCCGCGGACACGAAGACGAATCGCCGGAACACGCCGGGAAAGTGCCTGATGACATCCAGGGTCGTGCCCACTCCCAGTCCACCGTAACGTCCGACCAGGATGACCGCGGTCCTCCCGTCGCGACCTTGATCCACCGGCTGGGAGTCGGGTTCGTCCGGAAGCGGCGGGATCAATCCGTCCAGGCTGGCGATCATCCTGCCAAGCTTTCGATAGTGGGCCCTGACCGCGTAACAGGACAGGGTCAGCGCCATGGTGACTCCGATCGTGAGCCATCCGGCGTCGTGACGTTTTTCCCAGGTCGTGATGGTCAGGATGGACAGGCAGATCATCAATCCGGTGAAGAACAGGCCGATGTCTAAAGGTCGGCGCCTGACACCGTCGGGCGGCATCAGGGCGTCCTTCAGCATGCCCGCCATCGACAGGGAGAAGGTCAGGAAGACGTTGATCGCGTACATGACGACCAGGGACGTGACATCGCCGCGCGTGTATAGAAGCGCAACCACCGAGGCCACGCCGATTATCAGGATTCCCTGACCCGATGTCAGTCTTGTCGAGAGGGCCCCGAAACGTTTGGGAACCCAGCCGTCCATCGACATGTTCGCCAGGATGCGCGGCCCGCCGATGAAACCGGCCTGGGCGCCGACGATCAGCATCGCGCCTTCGGATATGAGGGTGGCGATGACGAGGATCCTGCCGAACGAGCCACCACCGAATACCGCCTCGGACAGGACAGCGTTAAGCGTCTTGCCATCCTGGTACTGCACCCCGAGAATCAGGTAGCCGATCATCAGGCCGCCGGCGGTCAGGGCGAGAGAGACGCCCATGTAAAGCATGGTTCGGTGTGCCGTTTTAACGCGAGGCTCCTTAAGAAGGGGCAGGCCATTCGACACGGCCTCGATACCGGTGTAGGAACCGCCACCCAGCGACCATGCCTTTGCGAATACAGCCAGCATCCCGAGCAGACCGAGTGACGACCAGCCGTCGCGGAATCCCTGGGCGAGGTCACGCTCGACCCGCGGAATATCGGTGACATGAAGGATTATGGCTCCGCCGATCAGGGCGACGTGCGTGATGATGAACAGTATGAAGATGGGCACCAGCGGTGTGATGGCCTCTTTCAAGCCGCGCGCGTTGAGTGTGATGAGCACGAGGATCATGGCGAGTTCGAAAGGAAACTTGCCGCCCGCCCAGCCCGGGGGCAGAAAAGAGAAGAGGGCGTCGCCGGCCGCCGCGATCGACACTGTCACAGTGAGAACATAGTCGATTGTCAGGGCCGAGCCGGCCAGGACGCCGGCGTGCGGTCCGAGCAGGTTGTTGGCGACCACGTATCCGCCGCCACCGCCCGGGAAGCGGGTGATGATTCGGGCGTAGGCCAGACTGATGACCGAGATCGTGATGACCGTGGCCACGGCAAGGGCGACCGCCAGGTACCAGTGCTCGCCCAGCGCCCTGAAGGATTCCTGGGGACCGTAGGACGATGAAGAGAGACCGTCGGCGCCCAGGCCCACCCAGGCTAGAAGCGGGATGAGGGCGATCTTCTGAAACAGACCCTTTTCGCGCAGGTTTCGCGGCTTTCCCATGAGCAGCGCCACCATGCGTTCGATAATGGTTGGACTGGAGACTGGGCCGCGGCCATGGACCTCTGGCTTGTTCAAGGAGTTTACCCCCCGGGTATGTTGACAATTCGGAGGGTATGCCCGCGGCCGTACACGGGGAGAGGGCCTGCCGCTCCTTCGACGTCTACGGGGTTAGCTGACGGGCTGGGACCGAAGGTGTCCCGCGCGCGAACGCGCTACGCCCCGGGCCGGAACACCGAATGCCGGTGTCCGGGAGTGGGTCCCCCGCTCCTGTCGGATAGACAGGATTAGACACGCGGATTTTACCGCCGTGATGAGTCGTTGGCAACGGATGCCGGGTATGAACGGGCGGCCCTGCGGGCCGGCCTCAAGATGGTTGGAGATTGGTGGGTGACGCCCGTGATCCCAGGGCCTCGGCGGCGCCTGTGGCGCCAGCCTCGTGCCTGAAGGGCGAATGTTATTCGCCCCTACGAATGAACGGCCAGCCCCGGGAGGGCCGGCCTCCTGACCCTGATCCTGTACCTGATCCTGTCCCTGATCCTGACCCCGTCCCTGTCAGCAGCATCTGCAAGCAGCCGGAGGGGATCCGTACGAACATCGCCTGCCGCGTCCCCGCCCTGATCTAACTGCGTCCCAACCCGGACGACAGGGGCCCGTAGGGGCGAATGACATTCGCCCCTCTGGGCAGTGACAGCGACAGGGACGGTGACAGAGACAGGGACGGGGCCAATGTCGATAGTCACCGCCCGCCCCATCACCGCCGGGACAGGCGCCAGCAGACGGCGCGCACATTGTCGATGCGACCGAGCAGTTCATCCGCCTGTTCGTTGGGAATCACGCCGTAGGCGGCGAGCAGGCGAACGGCCGTGGCGGATTCACCGGCCGAACCGTAGGCCACGGTGTAGTGGTAGATGCGATCCCGACCCGCCCGGCCGGAGCCTTCCGCGAGGTTAAGCGCGACGGATTCGATGGCGCGGGTCAGTTGGTCGACCAGGTCGCGGTGTCCACGAACGGTCTGGACGGTACGGATGGTCCTGACCGCGAGGTCTTCGGCCATGCCGACGACGTGAAGTCCGTGGGTCCGGCCCTGCCTGCCCGTCGTGGCGGTTTGTATGCTGTTGATTGTATTCATGGTGTGCCCCCTCCCGTGAGGCCGTCAGATAACAATCACCCACGGCCTGCGGCGTTCTGCCGTCAAGGGTCGCAAGGCGACCGCCGCAGGCGGCCGGCGCGAAGCGCCAGGCCCTTGATGGCAAAGAAAGCCGCGGGCCATCCAGCAATGAATGACGGCCTCGCGGGAGGCGGAGCCAATCCAGGCAGACACAACAAACACAAGACGGCGGGCCGTGCCCCGGGCCGATGGCCGGGACGATGTATGAACGGCCAGCCCTGCGGGCCGGCCTCAGGAAGGGCGAATTATCATTCGCCCCTACGCGAAGGTGGTTCGCCCCTACGCCTGACCCTGTCCCTGACCCTGTCCCTGATCCTGACCCTGATCCTGACCCTGACCCTGATCCTGACCCTGATCCTGACCCTGTCATCCGCATCTGCAAGCAGCCGGAGGGAACCCGTACACACAAAGCCCGCCACGCCCGTGTAGGGGCGAATTACATTCGCCCCTGGCGTCAGCGAACGAGCTTTTCGGGCCTGATGAACATTTCGTCGGCGAATGCTGCGTCGTCCTGCATCTCGCTCTCGTTGACACCCAGGAAGCCGTCGAAGACCGGGACGTCCGCGCGCATGACCAGTCGAACCGAGGTTATGCCACGCGGAATCATCGTCAGGTGTTCCTGATAAAGCCACTCGGACTCGAACGTCGTGGTGCCATCGAGCTCTTTCCAGATCTGGCCGTCGGACGTCAGCAACTGCAGTGACGTGGTGACCAGCGCGCCCTCGGCGCTGTTTGTTCTGGTCCATCCGCCCCACCTGATCGCCAGGCCGCTGCATCCACACGCGTCATGATAGTCGCGGATGTCGACTTGTTCAGACAGCATGGCCGGGGCCTCGAGCGGCTGCCAGTAGTTCGGATCGCCGGCGAACAGGTAATTGCGGCCCGACACGCTAACCGGAGGGAAGAAGTTGAATCCAATGGAAACGCCGGTTTCGCGGGACATCCATCCATCGTTGAGGACGGCCTGTCCGTCCGCGCTGTCCACCCTCTGTTCATCCAGGCCGAAACTGATCAGGTTTCCACCCAGAACATGGTGCGCGGGGCCATTTGATACCGAAACGTAGACATCGTCGACCGCGGAGTCGATTCCGCCGACGTAGTCGACGCGTTTGTTGAACACCAGTTCCACATCGACTGAAGCGGACTGCGGCGGAATGGGGAGCCTGGCGGCCCAGGGGCGCCATTTAAGCGTGTCGCGTCTGCCGGAGAACCGGTGATCCAGCGCCGCTCCGGTGGCATCCCTGAATGTGACGACCGTTTCCGCGTCGTCGTATCTTTCGACCCGGTTCGTAACGATGTCGCCCTCGGTCAGCAGGAACGGGCACGTGACCATGTGGGCGCGGACATTCAACCAAGCGGTTCCGGCCTTGATGGTTTCGCCGAAACCGGACAGGTCGACCGACTGCACAAGGCTGCTGAAGACCTCGTCCTGTCCCTGTTGCGGAGGCAGGCCGGCAAAGAAGGACGACCCTTCATGCGGTGAACAGCCGAATCTGGAATCGGTCGCGACCGCGCCGCCCGTGGCCGTCCAGCCGTTCAAGCCGTCCTCGGCGCCGGGGTTCGTCAGCAGGTTCGGCAGACTGTCGCCGTCGTTGCCGTCGAAGACTCGGTTCGGATCCATTCTGGCGGTGGTGAGGGAGTCGTCAAAAGGAGTGTCGTCAAGCGGAAAAAGGAGTTCCGCCCAGACCGGCTTGTGGTCGCTAAGGACCGGCGACATGTTCACGGCGTCCGCACCCAGAACGATCGGCAGAAGGGCCTTCCTGAACATAATCAGGTCGATTGTCTGCGCGCCCTCGGTGTCGTCGAATCCCTGTGACGGCCAGGTGATCCGTTCGCCGGGGTACCAGCCCCAGGCAGTGAACGCGTCGGCGAGCTGCTCGCCGAGAATGTCGATCTGGCGGCTGAGAACCTCGTCGTTGAAGTCGCCCATGATGATCACGTGACTGCGCGTCTCCGAGGTGAAGATCTCGTCGATGAACTGGCGCGTCTGGCGGTTGCCGGCCACGTTCCAGCTTATGTGAAAGACGTAGACCGCGAATGTCACTCCGCCGATCTCGGTCTCGGTCCTGAGGAGCGAGCGGTCGTCGACCAGGTCGATGGTGACGCACTCGGCAAGGGGGGTCTTCGACATCAGCGAACGTCCACCGCTCGAGCAGTAGTGCTCGTAACCGGCCTCGGCAGCCGTTGCACTGAGTTTGTCGCTGTCGCTTTCGACCAGGGCCATCAGATCCGGACTGAGTTCCTTGATGAAGGCGCCGAAGTGCTCGGGCGCGGCCCAGTTGTATCCATAAAGGTTGTACGCGCCGACCTTTACGCGGATTCCTTCGGGAAGAACCACCGGCTCGACCGGTTCCGCGGCATCCAGTCTAATGTTGTCCGCGTTCCAGATGTCGTCGGGCGGAGGAATGGCGGTGTCGGTGCCTTCGGTGGTGTCATTCCGCGTGTCCTGGACGTTCGCGTCGTGATCCAGCGAATCATCGGACGCGTCGATGAGCGCATCGGCGGCAACGTCCCGGGTGATGGCATCCGGCTCGTCGATATCGCCGGCGCCGCCCGAGGAACAGCCCGATGTCGCGAGCGAGAACAGGGTCATGGCCATGACGGCAAGTAAAAGGGGGAATCGCAGGTTCATATCAGGGCTCCTGGTGTTCGGGAGGGCCGGAAAGGCTGGTGCGAGTTTATGAAAGAATGTCGGAAATGCAATAGACGTTCCCAGGGCGGTCGGGCGGCCGCCGGGCGCGCGTTCAGGAATTCTGTCACATGTCGATACGGTCGATTGTCGGCATCGCTGGTGTTGAAACAAGGGTTTCCGGAATCAGGACAAGGTTGAGTTCGGTCGGAAGCACTGTCGCGTCGGCGAATTCAAGCTCCAGGCTGGATGCCTCGCGAACCGGCTCGGACGTGATGGACGCGGCGGCCGGGTCCAGGGTCAGCGTGCCGGTCTTGACCGGGAATCTGGTGATCCACGCGCTGTTGTGGTCAACGCCGCGTTCGGTGTATCCGGCCATCATCGCCCCGCCTTCACCCGTGAGGACGATCGATGGGGATCCGTCCTCGACGCCGTCCGCGAACTTGTGCAGCCAGGAGATGGTGCCGACCGAGTCCGTCCTGGCGACCCACATCGAGTCGGTGCCTCCGGTCCACCAGGTGCCCGCCATCAGGTAGCCGCCATCCGAGAGCTGGAAGAAGTCGGTCATATCAAGGCCAAGATCGCCCCCGAAGTTGCCGGAGACCCACCCCAGCGAGCCATCCGGTTTGATCTTGACCAGCATGACGTCGGGACCGCCCAGCCCGTAGGACCCGCCCGCGATCACATCGCCGTTCATGGACGTGTGCGCGCGACGCAGCCTGACCGCCTCGGTATCGCCCAGCCCCCTGATCGTCCTGACCCATTTCGTGGAGCCGTCGGGACCGAGACGCATCGCCCAGGACTGGCCCGCCGGGTCCTGATCGAGCCCGAAGGATTGTCCGATGACCACGATGTCATCCTCGACGAAGACTATTGACGTGACCCACTCGGTGAGTGTCTCGCGACCCCAGCGGCGGGCCCACAGGACGTTTCCGTCGTCGTCGACCCGGAAAACCATCGCGTCGGACGGGCCGCCGTCGGTGGGATTGAAGGGTGCGCCGACGTAGAATGTGCCATCCCCGGCCGGCAGGATGGCCTGGATGCCCACCACGGGCTGGTTCTGAAGATCGAGGCGCCAGGCGCGCATCACGCCACCGTCGGCGTCCAGCCGCGCGAGCATGACGGGATCGGACATGGCGGCCATCAAGCCGAGATCGCGGGCCTGCACCGCCCGATTGACCGGCTGTGGAATCGGCAGTGTCGCTTCAGGCCTGACATAGCGTCGTGACCACAGAACACGTCCATCGCTGGTGACCTTTGACAGCGCCTTGGCGCCGCTGCCGGAAACCAGCCAGTGTCCGTCCACCAGCGGCTCAATGGTCATGAAGTCGCGGTCGAGGTCCCACGCCCCGGCGGTGTCGGCAAGGCGGATCGACCACGGAGTGAATGTGGGGTCGATCAGGTCTGGAACCGGTGGCGCGTTCGGATCCGGCACGCATTGACCGTTCACAATCGATGTGTCCCAGATGTCGAATTCCTCGCTCCATTCGGCGATCGTCTCGCCCCAGATGGTCAGGTCGATGCCGATGTCGCCGTAGACGCCGGCACGCAGGTCCCAGCAGGGATCCGCGTCGCTGTTCGCGGCCAGTTCGGCGAACGCGTAGACGGTCACATGCGGTCCGAAAATATCGTAGAGGGCAAGGCGCAGCCGCGGTCCGATCGAAGCCTTCAGGTAAGCCGATTCGGTTGATGTGACCTCGGGCGGGTCGAAGTACGAGTCGAAAGTCGGCGGGGTCAGCTTGCCGCCATCGTCGGTCGAGTATTGAGCGCCGGTCTCGAACGAGGCGCCGGCCCCGGTGTGCATGATGAACCGGCTGGACGCGCCGCCTTCCAGGATGGACAGAAGATCGGCGTTGACGGTGAAGAAGAGCGGGCCGATCCAGAAGCTGCCCAGATAGGCGTGTCCCAGGGTGTCCTTGCGTTCGAACGAATACTTCGCCATGCCTTCCACGTCGATGGCTGCGTCTGCCTGTGCGCCTACGTAGAAGCCGACCGTGATTTCGGGAATCGGGTCGCCGCCAAGCACGTCGTCCAGGTCGGGCCAGTCGAAGTCGATGCCGAACTGGTACTCGATGCTGCCACCGAACGTGGCGGTCACATGGATCTGGTCTTCCCAGGATGAGTCGTCGTTGTCTCCGTTGAACGGGTAGTAATCGAGAGAGAGGGGGCCGAACTGGTGTGAGCCCGATTCACGCGGTACAAGCGCGGGCGCGTCGGGAACTGGCGACTGGGAAAGCCGGCGCGTCATGCCGGTCGGCGTCGGCCTGGTTTCAGTGCTGTCGAGCAGCCTGGCGCCGGGAGCCACGTCCCAGATGATGTCGTCCGCGGTCACGACCGCCTGCCGCGTGAACCTGGTGTGCAGGCTCTTGAACGCATGCTGAAGCATCGCCTGTTCCGTCGCGACCTGGATGCCGTCCGACGTTTCAGTGATCGAGACCACCCGCCGCAGCGCGCCGCGAGGCGTCAGGGATGTTTCGCCCGCGAGCAGCACGTGGCCGGGCGCCAGTTCCGCCGCGATGGCGCTGCTTTTCACGAAAAGGAAAGTTCCGTCCTGGTCGACCGAGATGATCTGCGAGACGCCGGATTCATCAATCTGGTGCGTCGACGGCCACAAAACAGCCCTGTAGTAGTCGGTTTCCTGTCCGTCGCCGCATCCGGCGGTCAACGAAATGGTCAGCAGCAGAAAGAGGATCGGTATGCCTTTCATCTGGAACCGCCGTTAGGTGAACGAGTGAGGCCTTGATTTTATATGAATTGCCGTTTCGATGGCATTGGTGTTGCGGGCGTCCCTGAACTTTTGTGGCGCCTGCAGGTGGATCAGCGTCTGCGCAGGGCCGCGATCAGCGCGTCCGGATTCTTCACGCTCGCCATGATGTCGTATCCGAGCGACGTTGGAATCACCATCACACTGGTGCGATCGGTGATTGCGGCCAGCACCTTGCCGCCACCTTGAAGCCGGAACCAGCCGCCCAGCAGGCCCGGCATGCCGATCCCGTTGGTGCGTATCCCGAGGCGTGGCGCGTTGGAGCTGTTCATGTCCACAACCCTGACCTGGTCGACCAGTATGTCGGTCTTTTTGATGGTTCGGGTATACATCGGGATCCTGACCTTGACGGTGTCCACGTCGGTCTGGATGAACATGTGATTCATCGTCATGCCGATGTATCCGAACACGCCGACAGTCGCCAGCGCGACCACGGCGCTGATTACCAGCAGGAAAGTTCCTGCGCCACGAGATGTCGCGGCTATATCGAAGACTTCGGTCATCCTGGCTTCTCCTTGAAGCGTTGGCGTCCCCAGAATCATATCGCTAAAACGGGTTCGCGTCGCCCGATCATATGTCGACCACTACGCCGCGTGCGGCACGTCGTTCGGTCGCCAGTCCGACGGCTCGAGCGGCCGCAGGCCGAATCTGGCCCGGGCCTGGTCGCAGCGTTCATTCCGAACCCCGTTCGAAAAGGACGCGTCGAACTCCCGGCAGGCCGAGGAACGGACACTGTGGATCGAGCAGAACGCGTCTTCGCCGATCTTACCCGCAAGCGCCACGCAGCGAGGTTTGGGCTGGTTCGTTCCCTTGATGACCGCCCGGAAATCGTTCAGCTTTTCGACCAGACGGGACGGGAAACTTCCGGGTAGAACCTCGTCGATCTCGCCCCAGTAAAACGAAACTCGATAACACGCGCAACATGCACCGCACCCGATACAGGGGTTCACCTCTTCCATAATCGCAATCCGCATATTTCAGGTGAGTTTTTGATTCACGACGGGCCCAGGGAGGCGGGTCCGCAACGGGCGCGAATGATAGAGCAGCCCCAGTCGCCATGCAAGAAAATCCGAATTGGCTGGAAACGGATTCTGTCACCGTATATATTTGGCAGTCGTTTCAAGGTCGTACACGATTGTTCGGCGGGATGGCGTTAGCTTGTGAATGACGGGGGTGTGATGAAAAGGTCCAGTTTGACCGGTGTTTTCCTGGTTGCCGGGCTGTTTCTGGCGGTGGGCGCATGGGGGTGCGGCTCCAGTGGCGACGTTTCCGATGACAGCGACCTGGACGACATCAGGACCGATGACGTGGCGCCGATTGACGCGACCGACGATGTCATTCAGGACGCAGTCGGTCAGGACTCCGCATCGGACGCCGAGATAGTCGAAGACGTGCCTGTAGTGCCTGACCCCGCTCTTCGCCTGCGTTCCCAAGGCTGGCTGATCGGCGACCTGCACATGCACTCCAATTACAGCGACGGCGACGACTCTGTCGCAATCGTGGTCGGGCTGGCGGAGTACCTGGAAGACCCGGCATTTCTGGCGTTCCATCCCGAGTACGAAGGCTTCGGGCTGGACTTCATCGCCCTGACGGACCACAGGAAGGCCGACCAGAACAGCGATCCCGGTTTCGTGAGCGACAGGCTGATCCTGATACCGGGCGAGGAGTTCGGCAGTCCCGGTCATGTGAATCTTTTCGGTGTCACCTCGACTGTTCAGTACAACCCGGACGGCGGGGCGGTCACGACCCAGAACTATCAGGACGGCTTCGACGAGGCCGCCGCGCAGGGCGCGCTGCGTTCGATAAATCATCCGTACACGACCGGGATTCTGTTTCCGTGGGACATTCGCACGTTCGAGGCGATGGAAATCTGGAACGTTCGGTGGGCGGTCAGTCAGCCAGGAGCCAATCAGGCGGACATCGATGCATGGGCGGCCAACAAGGGCGAGCCTGTCAGTCTGATCTACCGAAAGGGCGCGCAGTACCAGGGGATTGGCGGCAACGCCCAGTCGTTGAAGTTCTACGAGGCTCTTCTTTCACGTGGTTATCATGTAGCGGTCGTGGGTGGAAGTGACAGGCACATGGTTTTCGCCGAGGGTTTTCCCGCCACGTGGGTTCGTGTTTCAGACAATACCGTTGACGGTGTCAAGGCGGGGATTGCCGCACGGCACACGTTCGTGACCAGGACGCCGGTATCCGCGACGGTCGAGATGTCCGTCACGACGTCCGCGGGTTCGTACGAGATGGGTGATCGAGTCGAGATCGCGCCCGCCGGCGAGGAGGTCACGATCAAGGTGCGGGTCACGCGGGCCAGGGGCGGTCGCCTGTTCCTTATCGGAGGGCATCACGTCGAGTCCGACGAGGCTCTTGCCGAGGCCGAACTGGGCGTGAACGACCTGGATTTGTCGATTGACAGCGACGATTTCGAGGCCGAACTCACCGTCACCGCGCAGCAGGGCGACTGGTTCTATCCCGTGGTCTGGGAGGTCCTGATTCCCGAAGGCCTCGACCCGGAACTGGCTGCCGAGGTTCCCGGGATTGCAGCCAACGTGGCCAAGGTTCGGGACGGCGACTACTCGTTGCTGGTTGGCGCCATGGTGCCGTACGTTGACGACATGAGTTTCCTGACCCCCGACAAGTGCGACCCGGTCGACTGGGAAGCCGACATGGGCCAGTGCATGCAGCCGGACGACAACGGGATGGCGACCATCTTCACGCCGGACTGGATCGATCGCGTTCTGAACGTCGTCGTTCAGGATGGCGTCTCTTCCACCGAGTGGACCATGGGAGCGGCCGGTAGCGCCATGTTGTTCGTCTCGTCACCGATTTGACCGGGTACCCCTGGCCTGGAAATGGCTATTCCACCGGGAGATCGACCGGAACCTGCTGGTATTCAACGATGGCGCGGGCGGATGAGGCGGGCGTCGGAACCGTCGTCATTGGAAGCATGTCGGCCGTGCGCGTGTCCGGCCACAGGTAGATCAGGGAACCGCCGTTTTTGTATGTCGGGTAGTACCAGTAGGCATCGTCGCCCAGAAGCCCGAACATCGTCTCGGTCCACGCGGTCATGAACACCTCGGCCTCGGCGCTGGTTAGACCCTTCTGCAGCAGCGCGGCGCGAAGGGTCGGGCCCAGGTCTTAAGACGTCGCCGGCGC
>Ga0209201_1000767_pt1 | contig 41632 bp, 71 predicted proteins | sample AD_UKC055_MetaG_FD_184411 | JGI IMG/M metagenome (GOLD analysis project Ga0209201, IMG submission 184411) | Active sludge microbial communities of municipal wastewater-treating anaerobic digesters from USA - AD_UKC055_MetaG (SPAdes) (version 2) | ecosystem: Engineered > Bioreactor > Anaerobic >... | reverse complement strand
TAATGTTTCCAACCACTGAAATTACGTTGAATGTGGTGTTTGCAGTAATACAGAGGAGTTCGATGCTATCATACTGGGTCTGTGCTGCCAGGTAGCCAGCCGTTCCGCTGGTGGTGTTCTGGTCTCCGAAATAGATTATCTGGCCCTCGTTCTGTGCAATTTTCCATTTCCCGGATGCTTTTCCTGCCACCCGGATTATTTTACCGACTGCAATGGTCGAAGGTAGCGTGATGGTAACCAGCGATTCATTATTCGCAATATACCCATTATCTGCAGCAGCAGCCTGGGTGGTTCCAGTAACTTCGTTCCAGGTAAGCCCGCCACCAGATGCAGAGATTATCCCGTCAGTAATCGTAATCCCAGAACCAATTTTTACTCCACCAAGGGTGTCTGCAGAAGCAGTTGGTAAAGTATATGAACCACCCTGTTCATCAGCGCTTAACACTCCATCGGTAATGGTAAGCCGAGATCCAATCTTTATGCCACCCAATATTGAATCTGTAGCAACTGGTAACGTATATGAACTTGGCACGGTTGCAAATTCTAAAGCGTTGGATGCCGCATTAACCCTTACATAATATGTTTCATCATATCCCTCATAACTTGCTGGAGTATCAGTTAAATCAGTGAATGCCCCAACTGCTGATATTCCATCTAGGAAGTTGGAACGGGTCATTCTACGATTTGCCGATGCAGAGGTATCATAGATCAGGATCTCGTCATTGTCAGCAATAGCGGTCTCTGGCGTTGCTCCGTGGATATCAATCCCGGTCAGGAATGTGGATGAGTGAGCCTCGTTGCCGTGGCTGGTTGGCGTCCGGCTATCAGACAACCTCGAATCATCTCCGGCACACACTGATCCCGCTTCTGTGCCTACGTCCAAGTACGCAGCTCCACCAAGCCCCAACAGAGTTTTTATCTCTGCAATGGTTTTGACCGCCCAGGTGTTAGCTGCCGAAGAGACGAGAAAGAGGTTTGCTGCTGTTGCAAGAGTTTTCTGCAGGAAACTAGACGGACCGGTACCTGAATCAACGATTGAACCACCGGAAGTCCCGGAGAATGCGGGGAAGTTGCCATCTATTGAACTGGTAGGACCGGCAACCCCGCCTTCCGTGGTTGCTCCGATGACTGACCAATGTGATCCAACTGTTGCATGATCCCCGGTTGCGGTACTGTCCACAGAACAGATGATCAAGTCCCCAACAGCGACAGATGGACCGGAGGCGCCTCCGATGTGTCCTGCACTTGACGCCTTATAAGTATCACCGGCATCTGCAGCCGGATAGTTTGGATTCGCTGAACAGTCGATAGCACCTTTGTATACCAGAGCATCAGCATCTACAGGGTCTCCCCAGGTGGTGTTGAAATCAGAGTTATCGACCTTCTTCAGAATTTGCCCGGTGTTTCCGCCAACCGGAACACCTACGCCATCAGCCCCATCCGTTCCATTACTCCCCGCCTGACCCGTTGCTCCTGTTGCCCCGGCTGGACCTCTGATAATCGCGGTATAATCCACCCAGGATCCGGATACATACTTCTGAAGTGTTCCATTCGTCACAACGAATAAACCTTCAATCAGTTCAGTTGGGTTGCTGGTGAAATAGGTATCACGGGATGTTGCATCTGCAAAGAAGTAGTCATCTGGAACATTGATAGCCCCGGAACCCCCGGAAGAACGGCCCCAGAAAACAGGACTACCCATGATAGACCCCTAATACGAGAACAAATGATATGGCCATGGTGACAACTCCTATAACCAGACCAGTCCAGAACGATCTCCTGTCTGCCAGAAGGGCAGGGTCTAACTTGACCAGTCTGGCTTCTGCTTCTTTGTAGGATTCCTCATCAATCACAACCCCTAACTCAATCTCCATCCGTGAGATCGGTTCAGCCATTCTGAACCACCGCCCCGATTGCGAGTTGATATGTCCCTCCGGTCCCGGTATAGGTGAAATTGATCAGTTCACCAGGGCAGACCATGATTGTGTCCTTGAACAGTTCTCCAGCTGATACTGCTGTTCCTCCATTCAGGATCTGGGTCTTCGTCACAGAATTGACCGTCCGGGTGACGTTCAGAACTGCTGATATGTTTGATGAGAACGAGAGGTTGAGGTAAGCAACCCTACCCGATCCGGTTACTGATATCCCGTCTGTCAGGTCTGACCCTGCTGTTGCTGGTAATGTCGCGTTGAATTTGTATGCCAGAAGGCTGGCAGCCTCCGGGGCATTTACGTTTAATTCTGTTGCTGTCATGGTTTCTCCTGTGGTTCTTCTTCAGTCCTCAAATCAATCGAAGTTGGAAGGATTTCAACAGAGATACGGGTGAAATCATCAACAGATGAGGACACTGTCATACTGGTTATCGGAATCTTCTCCCCGTTCAGTTCAAGGAGTTGACGATGTCCTATTTGGACAATCACCGCGTCTGCTCTGAAATCCCGCTGTGGCCCTATGTTCTCCTGTGCTGTCATTCGGCGATCTCCTCTATCGTGTCCGGGATGTTCAGAACCTGCTTCACCCATTCCCGGGGAGCATACGCCTCCGGGTCCAGCGGGTTAGCCTTGATGAGATTGACAATCCAGTTGGCTGTCTCTGCCTGGTTTGACGGGATGACAGAGTTAAAAATCAGTTTAGCAGCTCCCGGTTTTCCGGTGATCTGGTCAAATACCTGGACGTTCAAAGTCCGTGAAAACCTCCGGTTATACGTATCACATTTCTGAAGGAATGCTCCAACACGGCTGACGGCTGTATTGTCCGTGGTTCCCTGCCTGAATCCTAACAGTTCTCCGGGCACTCCCATGGCAGCAGTGAGCCTGACCAGAGATGCATCCTGATACGCCTGGACGTTTCCGACCCCTCCGGTATCAAGCGCCTGGATAGCCACATCGTACTGAGTGGCAATATCGTTCTTTGAGTTCAGCTCTTCCAGCTTCTGGGTAATTGCGTTCAGCACACTGGTTGATACTGCCTGTCCTTCTCTTCCGCACCTGGCCCACCATTTAGGATGACCATGCCGTTCTATAGCTGATGCGGTCCCGTCTGCTATCCGGGTATCACGGCTGATCTCATCTATGGCTCTGGCAATCAGGGATATCCCTACCCCTTCTTTCAGTGAGGGGATCATCTGGGTATGGAAGATCTGATTGAGTTCAAAATCCTTCGATTTGTTCAGGATGAGGGAATTTCCCATTGTCTGGGTATACCCGCTTACTATCCCGGCAGAATCGTATCTGACAGACCAGTTGACAGGGTTCCGGTATAACAGACCTACCAGATCTCCTCCTCTGGTTTTCAGGATCTCCTGGTATCCGTCTCCACAGACCAGCGGGGAGGTCACTGCCAGACTGAACGCCTGTTCAAAATCAAACCCGTTCATGAACTCTTTACAGGCATCAATGGCATTCGGATCACCCTCCCACCGATACCCCTTACTGAACATGAAAAGGGAATACAGGTCGATGGCTTCAGAGATCATCCCTCCCTGTTCGTAGATAGTAAGATACTTCTCTATCGTCTGCCGGTTGTTCTTTGTCGGGTTAAAGAGTGCTTTGAGTGCTTTATTTGATCCACCTGTTTCTGCGTAACTCTCCGGCTGGATCTCTTTCGCTACATCCGGGCTGAAATACGTGGTTAATCCTCTTTTTAATCTACTGAACATTTATCACCTCATGGACATCATGGCCAGATAGGAATCATCGTACTGTGCTGGCATGACCTCAGTCAATCCCCAGACCAAGGCATCCATCCGATCAGGAGATTTCTCCCCGGGAACCCACCGGCACATCTGGTCTTCCAGTTCAGGGAACGTACCGACATGATGAACCCTGCCCTGTTCATAAAGAGAGGCAATCGGTTCTGCCCGGGTCACTTTGCCCCGGCTGGCATGGACCGCCAGGTAAGAGATGTTCGGGTCGACCGTCCGGATGACCGCCTCCACCATTTCACCGCCGTTGTTAGATTCCCCGATAATCCGGTCTGCTCTGAACTCATGGTAGGCTGCAACTGCCCGGGACGCCCATTCATGAGGAGACCCTTTGATGGACCGGTCTGCCAGAACGTATCCGTCTCCGTTTTTCCCAAGACCGGTAACCACAATCCCTGTCTCATCACTCTGGGAAGTGGAGGTTGCTTCCGGGTCTATGGCGACAACGATTCTGACCAGGTCTCCCGGAAGACCTGATACCCGGTGACGGTTGATATGTTCATATTTCCAGAGTCTTCCTTCTCTTGGAGTGGGTGACTGCTGGTATAATGCTGAAAAATCGTAAGGACCAAGGACCTTTCTGATAGAATCTAACCGGTCCCGATCATACTTGTTCGGCCAGAGGGGTTCACCAGGCAGCCGGGTATCTTCAGGGTGCAAGTCTCCGTCTGCTATCCCGGGGAGAGAGATAATGACCCATTTTTCTCCACCGTTTTCTGCTTCGTTGATTAACCAGCCTGCCAGGTCATCTTCATGCCATCGGGTCAGAGTGACCAGGACTCCGGCATCTTTCTCCAGCCTGGTGTAAAAGACAGAGGTATACCATTCTTTGAGTTTTTCCCGGTATGTTGTGGAGTTAGCTTCTTCCCGGTTTTTTATTGGGTCGTCTATGATGCCAAAGGTACAGCCCATCCCGGTGATTCCCCCGCCTACTCCTGCACACCGGTAAACCCCTTGATGACCTACTATCTCAAAAAGGTCAGAGTTCCGGAGATAACTTTCCTGTGCCGTTGTCCGGACATTGGAAGAGTTTAACTGAGTCTCCGGGAACAGTTTCCGATATTCCGGGCTGTCGATGATCCTCTGAACGTCCCGGTTCATCCGTGATGCTAAGTCAGCGGAATAGGAACATGAGATGATTGAGGCGTTGGGATCTTTTCCGAAGATGAAAGCAGGTAATCTCCTGGAAACTTGTTCACTCTTCCCGTGCCGTGGAGGTTCAAACAACATCAGCCGTTTGATTTCCCCGCTGACAAACCGGTCCAGGTATCCGGCTATCAGTTCGTGATGCCAGTTGACTTCATAATCGGGTTTTGTGTATCTTATGAAATCAATCAGGTTCTCCCGGGCTTTTCTCCGGTTCAGGAGTTCCTGAGCTGCAATTTGAGAAGTTATCTGTGACTGGCAGGGAGAACAGACCTCGCTCATTTGAACCCCCCTAATGCGATTTGAGCGAGTTCATCATCGGTAAGGTCTTGAGCAGTCTTGATCTTTATCGGCCCGCCATCTGCCCCGGTGATCTCCTGCTTTACCTGCTCTTTCTTACCCCATCTGTCAGGATGTCTTCTCTCTAATATCCAGCAGGCATATTTTGTGTCAGGATCGCTCTTAATCTTCTTTAACTGCTCTGCTTCGGCAACGGCTTCAGCATATTCAAGTTCCCTTAGAAACTTGGAAAACTTCTCTGATTTTCCGGTCTCTCCTTCCTTTCTCCATGCCAGAAAAGTACTATATGACACTCTGGCAAGACCGCACGCCCCTTGGTAGGATAACCCGGCTTTGATACCATCAAGTATCTTTTGCATCCGCTCATCGTCTGCTTTACTTGGCCTGCCACCTTTCTTCTTGATGGTGTTCCGGACATTAGCCATTGATCCTCACCGGTTCCTTCCCTGTTGCGTCCTGGTATCTCTGCAAACAAACACTGACATATTCCGGGCTGATCTCCACACCCCTGCACTTCCGCCCGGTGTTCTCGCAGGCGATCATGGTTGTGCCGGAACCCAAATATAAATCTAAAACAGACACCGCATCTTTGCAAAACCGCTTTAATATCTCAATTATAAGCTGAATCGGCTTTTGGGCTGGGTGTATCCTTATTTTCACATCTTGTGTTTCTGTTCCAAAAAGTCCCGCCCACTTAACTCTCAATATTTCCCGCTTATGCTTGTTTTTACTCCAGCATAATTCAAAACATGAACCAAACATCTTGTCGGCGCTTTCTTCCAATCGTTTATCCCAAACAAGCCACGATCCACCCTTTGGTAAATGCTCGAAATAATAATCCGCCCCAAATAAAAAAACCTCGTCTGACAGTGAAAATATATGGCCCGGGTTAAATTCTTTTGAATCCCCTATAATCTTATTATAACTATTTCCTCCAGATTTGCCTTTGAATGGGGGGGAGCTCATTTTAGAGAAATCTGTATCTAAGTTCATCCCATATGGAGGATCAGTGATCACAATTTCCGCTTTCTCTCCCTGCATCAACCGTTCAACCACAGCCGGATCTGTGCAATCACCACAAATGATCCTATGATCGCCGCATTGCCACATATCCCCCGGTTGAACTTGCCATTTCTCGTTAAGTTTAGCAGCCCGGTCTATCTGCGGTTCGGCATCTACTTCTTCCCGTGGCTCTTCCGGCTGACTGTCTGAAATGAACTTCTCGATATCCGGTATATCTTCCCCTGCCAGAAGAGCATCCACCTGCACCTGATCGAAACCGGTTATATCAGCAAGGTCTTTCGGCAGGTCAGATAACAGTTCTGCCAGGATATCCCTATCATATTGGCCGAGGTCCGCCAAGCGGTTATCGGCTAAAAGATAGGCTTCTGCGTCTTTGCCTGATAGTTTCGTTCGGATACATGGAACGGTATCATTACCGGCGTTGATACACGCTTTCACCCGTGCATGCCCTGCAAGAACCACATTATCAGCCGATAGTATCACGGGGTTTGTATAACCGAACCGTTTGATAGACTGTTCTATCAGTTTTATTTGTTTATCGGTGTGGATCTTGGGGTTTCTATCGTTAAGAGATATTTCATCTATCCTAACTTCTTCTACTTGCATCATATCACCACTCAATCATTACCGGCTTGGGATCTGCCGGTTTGCTGAACGTATACGCCCGGCTATTATTCCCGCTCCGGTTCCAGCCGATCTCATTCAGGCATTGCGTGATAACCTGAGCAAACCTCATCCGGGTCATCCGGGATAACCGGGGATAAGTGTATGCTTCTTCCTCTACTATATGCCAGAGACTATCAAGGTTTGCGTGCTGTTCTAACGGGTTCCTGACATAGATGAGATGCAGGATCTCTGCTCGTTCCAGTCTCCTGATCGGCTCTCCGATGACTCCCCGGCATTGATACCGGATCGTGTTTGCATCTACACCATAACAGCGGGCAAGTTCCCGGATCGGCGTTCCGTCTATGTATAGCCTCTGAATCTCTTTGATGTCCTTTTCTTCCAGTTTCATACAGTCCTATACCCGCATTCGGTGCATTCGTATCCCATTCTTGGTATGATGTCCCACAACAGCCCGGACGATCTCATATGAAATTCCATCTCTCCTCCGCACAGAGGGCAACGAAATTTAGGTTCTCCCGTTTCCATCATCCTATCCTCACCCGGTCATGCGGTGCGTAGATAACAACCGTATGCGGTTCTTCGTGGTCTAATCTCGGCTCAAATTCGATCTGAATAGCGATCCGATGAGGTTCGATCCTGATGATAGTTCCCCGGACAGACTCCCCGAACATCTCATGCAGGAGGGGGTCTTCGGGCGGGTAGTAGGTTCCGGGGAACGGCAGCATTATCGGCCTCTGATAACTCGTTTAGGGAGCAGGAGGAACCGGAACCGTTGCCAGAATGTCATGTCCCTGAACCGGTATACATCCTGTTTGTAGTATTCGATGACTTTGAGGTATACCTGGAGCACGTCCCGCTGGTTCTCTATCCCTCTGGTATGCTCATCAAGGCTTTTGTATTTCAGGATCGGGGTATCTTCTACCCATGCCCCGTTCTCGAAATGGCCTGTCATTTTCCCCCCGCTACAAACTGCCAGAGAGCAACGATAGATACGGCGATAGTCAGGCCCCACGATACGAGTTCCCGGTGAGTGATCCGGGCGGTTTCTGCTCCGATGTCCTGGTCCCTGCCGGACTCCAGGGAATTGATCCGGACCTCATGATCGTCCAACGTCAATTGAACATCGGAGAGGGTTTCAGTCTGTTTGCATGCCTCTTCCTTTGATTCCAGCGTTCTGATCCTGTTTTCGTGATCGGTGACAGTGATATCTAATTTTTCCTTGATGTACTTGATATCCACTCTCATCTCCGCGATACAAATTTCGGTCTTTTGTCGCGTGGTTACGTCAATGGATGCCGGTATTTCTGCCATTTTTGTAATACACCGCCCCAGGGAATCGAACCCCGGTTATATGCTGGTAATCAGCCCTTTGCGAGTGCCGGTAGTGCATCAGGGGGAGAAAAACTAACGATGAGAAATTCTTTGATTCGGAATGGGTTTCTGATACGGCACCTGGCACGGGTTTTCTGGATTGGTACTCTTCCATGATGTTTGCCTACCGGGCATCTCTCACTCCGGAACTGAACCGGATGAATTGACAAAAATGAGAGGGTTTATGCGTGCCTGTTTCTCCAGGCCTTATCTTCCGGATCATCACTCAGGTGTTCTTCCAGAGTCTTCCGGCTCCCACAGATTACGAAGGTCTTTGAAGGATTCAGAAGAAGGTACTCCTGATCTTCATCCAGTTTGACATCCGGATTTTCGTTATGTCCAAGCTGCCATCCGTCTTTTTCCTGAACTACGGTCTGAAGGTTCTTGGTGTTGTTTCCCATGTTGTTCACTTCCTTTTAGTACTCGGGTTTGATCTGTTCTGCAGTCTCTTCTTTTGCGATCTGGTCGATGATGGCACCACCTACAGCCTGAATCTTCGGAGCATACCCCTTTATCCAGCCGGTTGATGGATGATTGAGAATATACCCGGTGATGTAATGGAACAGGCTTTCCAGTTCATTCATGAGGTCAATGGTTTCCTGAACAAACGGGAGGATATCAGCATCAGCCAGGGTGATCGTTCCGTCAGATGTGATCCGGGTTTTCATCACCATCATCTTGGCATATGACCGGAGGATGTTCCCGGCTTTGATGATGATGATTAACTGGCATCCGGCGATGAGTGCAAGAATGATGATCGCTACGATTTGAGGATCAAGGTTTACAATAGTGGAAATGTCTGTCATGATTCGGCCTCCTCCGGGGTTGAATTTCCCCCTTCATCGGCCACCGTCTCATTTGTCAGGTTGAAAGGGTCCGAGAAATCATCCCAGGTCCAATCTATCAATGCTGCAGTCTTATCTCCGGTCCATAACTGATGATCCTGTATCCAGTTCTCGTAATCCTGGTCATCATCATCCTTATCTGACCCTGATTTTGCCCCTGCTGTCAGGTCACCGTATAACGTTCCGTTTCCTTCGAACTTGGCTGACTGTGCAAATGTTGAGCCTTCGTTATATTGAGCAGACCCGTATTTTCCTGACCCGGTGGCTCCGGTCTGTCCGTACGCCTGTTGATCAAGTGGTGTTGATCCGCTGGATGTCCCGGTCCCTGCATAAGCTAACTCTCCGGCTGTACAGGCTACCTCACTCTCGTTTGGTATGATATTCCTGGTTGCCAGAGTGTCCCAGACTGCGAATTGTGTTTTCTTTGTGGAGACGGTTGTCTGCCGTGAGTAATCCGATTTCAGTTCTGCTGATATGTCTATTGCTGTTGACCCCGGACCTGCTACGAGTTGCTGAGCTGATGCCCCTTCGTTATACGGTCCTTCAACCGGCCAGACCTGAGTAATACGATCACCATCAGCCCATTGTGCATCCATGTTGCTGGTGGTGAATCCTGCAGTTGTGCCTGATTTCTGGATACTTATTGCGGCTTCGGATGGAGCAGAGAGAATAAAGAGAGCGAATGCAAGCAGAACGAGTGCTATGCCGGCATAGATCAGGCCTATGCCGGCATAGATCAGGCGCTCTTCCAGAGTCATGATCTTCCGAATGGACACCATCGCCGGATACGTTTGATGGCTCTTTTAAATCCGGACTTTTTCTCACCGTTTGCTAACTTTTCTGCCTCTGTCTGTGTATCAAAAACACAGCATCCGTCATCACTATTCTCCATTGCATGACTATAAGCAAGCGTTAATCATTACGCTATGGTCAAGGAGTCGGAAGATTGAGGAGATATGAGCAAGTAAGAGAAGAAACGAGAAGAGAGATGTATAATTATGCTTCTACTGGTTCTGGTATGAATCCTGACCGGAGGGTTTTAAGTTGTTCAAGGCAGTGTTTACAGGTTCTGGGATCAGATTCTGACCATTCACCGTTGACTCTATATTCCCGTCTGTTGACCCGGCCACAGATTGATGTGTTCGACCCAGGAAGATAGTAATGTACCGTTTTACAGGTTTTTGCTTTGCCCCATATGCCTTTCATGGTTTTAATCTCTCCGCTAAAATTTGGTTCAGGATAGGTTTCGAGGTGTTTATCTCAACTCCAGGGAATTCCTCAGCTACGACCATACAGACCCGTAACATGGCCCGGTTAAATTCAGGTTCAATGTCAGCCTGCCGTTTTGCTGATTTCTTTACAGAGAACCGGATATGCCCTGATAGTTCACTCAATTTGACAACCCGGCAATGATGTCTTTTTTCTTGGATTCGAGTTCTTTGAGTTCCGTGATCTTTATCTTCAGGATATTCCGGACATAATACCGGATGGCGGCCATGTTAAGATCCCCCACCAGCATATGAAGAATATCTGCAGCCTCTTTGATCTCATCATAGTCTTGGTGATCCTCCTTGGTCCGGATATACAGAGCCCCTTCCTTAAACCCCTCCGGGTGATGTTTCCTCTTATGTGATGGTTTCGGGACAGGGTCCGTGGTGATTGAATTCATCAGCTCCGGTTCAGGGATCGATTTGCTAACCTCGATAATCTGATCTTCAGGGCCTTCCATTGTGACAAGCCGGGGAACCGGGTCTTTCTCTCCTGCTTTCTTTCTTCTCCGGAGGGCTACCATTCCTGCTTCAGTCAGCAGCCATTCCCCATCAGGGAGTTTTTCTGCTTCGATTATCCGGTTGCTGATGTATGTCCTGATTGTACCTTCAGAATATCCGGTTTCCTCTGCTGCTTCCTTTATACTGTGATACTTTTTTCCTTCTATCAACATCATCCGGTTACCCTCCGGGGAACATATCCCTGTTCCCGCCAGAGTCTCTGTTTCGTCTGCTCTTTGACTTTGCACCAATGCCCCGGATAGACACAGGCCCGGTTCTGAGCCTGTTCTGAACATACCGGGGTTCCGTGCAGCTCTTTTTGATACATACAAAACGGTTGCATCATTTCCTCCTCTTCTCGTTCATGGCCTTTTGAGCGGGTCGCTTCTTCCGGGGAATAGGGACTACTACGATCTCAATGGTTTTGTCCGGGTATCTGGCTTCAAATATCTTCTGTTTTAGTTTAAAGATGTCAGTTTGGTAGTTTTTCGCTCCTTTGACATCTTCGATCCGGTCGGTCCCGTCCGGGTATATCACCCGGAAGTCTGCCACGTATTCGATAGCTTTGATGAGCCTGGTTCTTTCCCCGCATTCGTGGCAATAGATATCCTGTTTCTTCTGGGAGCCGGGAACATGAGCCTGTATATGGCAACAGGTAGGGCATTTGCGAAAAGCGGGCTGGAGGATATACCGGGGCTGCAGTTCAAACCCCAGGATCTTTTTTGCCTGCTGAAGTGCTTTGAGTTCCTGATACCTGATCGACTCTGACCGGGATGCAAACCTGATATTATCCACGGTTACCGGTTGGTTATGGTATTTGGATGCTGCAGACATCACTCACCCCGGCAGAGAACCCGATCTATGAGCATCTGAACACGGCCTTTTGCAGTCTGCCGAACCGGAGCAATACCGATCCAGTAATCCGCATCCCTGGCCTTGAACAGAGCAACATTTGAGCCGTCCTCATGAGGGACATATGCCAGTCTGATATCCTGCCCTGGTTTCAGTTTCTCTATCATGAGCCTGAGGTTATCACTGCTGACGGTGCAGATGTCCGTATATCCGGCGTTCACTTTGACTATTCCTACTGACTCATTGAATGGTGCTATTACTGCTGACATATTGCCTCTATCCATACTTCCGGCTTAAAACCGGCGTTAAGTGCTTCTTCGACTACCTGTTCTACTTCCGGTTCATCTATGGTGACGTCAAACCGCTTCCCGATGAATAGGACATCCCGGAACTTCCCCGGCATCCCGGAATGGTTCATCGGGGGAGTGTTCCCGTTTATCATGACCCGAACTTTCATTCATCGCCTCTTTTGTTCCAGTTTTTTATAGCACTTTCAAGATCATGGCCCGGAACAACAACGTGATCTACCAACGACTAAAGTCGTTGGCTTCCTGCTTCATAGATCGATGCAGTCTTGCAAGCAAGATTGTCTGACTCAATCTCCACAGGCTCACCGGGCAGATCCTGCCCTGTATTTTGCTTCATTAATGCGAATCGTTTGATATTGATAGCAGCATTGATATCTCGGTCAATTTCAGCACCACAATCAGGACAAGTCCATATTCGATCTCCTAATTTGAGGTCTTTGTTGTGGTATCCACAGTGATTACAAATTTTTGAAGACGGATCAAACCTACCGATTACAAGCAAAGTCTTTCCAAACTTCTTACATTTGTAATCTAATTGCTTTCTGAACTCTGACCATGAAGCATCTGCAATATGTTTTGCTAATCGTCTGTTTTTAACCATTCCGGATACATTCAGATCTTCAATTGCAATAGCTTGGTTCTCGCTGACTAATTTAAAAGAGAGTTTGTGCAAGAAGTCTGATCTCTGGTTTGCTATGGTTTCATGACATTTAGCTACTTTTAGTTTTGCTTTTTTGTAATTATTTGATCCTTTCACTTTCCGTGATACTGTCTGTTGAAGTTTCTTGAGTTTTTCAGAAGTCTGTTTAAAAATCCTTGGATTTTCAACCTTTGATCCATCGGATAGAATCACAAAATGAGTTAATCCGACATCAATACCAATCGTAGATTCTGAATTAAATGGTTGAGATTCAGGAACTGGTTCTTTATTATCTACAAGAATAGATACAAAATACTTCCCTGTAGATGTCCTTGAAACAGTACAGGTTTTGATATCTCCCTCAAAGAACCGGTGTAATTTACATGAAACATTACCTACTTTTGGAAGATACACCTTGCCCGATCCCCAGTTCAGTTTCACTCCCTGAGGATACTGAAATGATTGAACTGGGTTTTTCTTTGACTTGAACTTTGGGAATCCCTTCTTCTCCCTGAAGAACTTAGTAAATGCATTATCCAAGTTACGAGAAACCATCTGCAAAGGTTGTGAATGAACATCCTGTAAGAATGGGAACTCAATCTTAAGAGTAGGTAACATCTTGTTCAATGCAAAACAAGACAAGGTTTTTCCATGTTCTGTGTAATGCTTGATCTTCTTCTCAAGAAACAGATTGTACACGAACCTACAAGCACCAATATGTTTCTCAATACTTTCCTTCTGGATCGTATTGGGATACAACCTATACTTGTAGGCTTGTAACATATTATCTAATAGATCTTACAGGTATTTATATCTATGTGTAAGCCTGCTGTATCACACTACTAAAGTAGTGGGTTTTAGCAGGCAATATCCCATAATGAGAGCCCCGGCGACATTCGAGCACCCCCCCTCCGTTTGTCCGTCTATCCCATACCGGCATCTGTCCACAAAACGGACATGGTAATATTTCTTCTGTCATGCAGCACCCCAGAGCCGGTATACAACCGGGGTTCGTGGAAGCGGGATATGGAACTCATGCAGGCAGGCATAACAGAGGTAATGAGGCCGGGGTTGGTTCAGCCTCCATGATCCCCCGTCCATGTGTTCTACTTGTCCTCTCCCGCATTCCGGGCAGGTGACGTCAGGATCTACGAGGCCGGGTTTCACCGGGTTATGGGATCTCATGCTTCCTCCAGTGCAAACGATCTTATTCCGTTGCTGGTGACTGCTCCCATGTCTAAAGACATGGGCATCTAGGGATTGAACCCACAGACTGCAGCCCCAGTCTGAGTATATTGATTGCAGCGTTGTGATCCCTGCCCAACCGGAGACCACAAGCAGGACATGAATGTACCTTTTCATTTCTATCTTTAGGTACTAATGTCCCACATTGAGAACAGTTCTGTGATGTATTGTATGGATTAACAAAGACAACGGTTGCACCAGCTTCTTCCGCTTTGTGCATCGTTCTGGTTGTTAATTGGTTCCATGCAGCATCCATAATCTGTTTCTCAACATAACAATCAGATTTCTGAACCATTTCATCTATCCCCAGATCTTCGAATGCAATAAAAGAGTAGGTCTGAACCAAAGATAGACTTAACTTCTCACAGAAATCTTTACGTTTATTGGATATGTGTTCATGAATATGAGCAACTACCTTCCTACATTTCTTCCTCAGTTTGGATCCCTTTTCAGCAGCACTTAACTTACGCTGTGCTTTAGCAAGGTTCTTTTCTTCTTTAGCATAGAATTTAGGGGGGTCAATCTCTTCTCCATTTGATAAAGCACATAGAGTTTTAACACCTAAATCAATACCTACTGCCTTAAACTCTCGTTCGGGTTTAGGTTTAGATTCAATCTCACAAGCAAAGGATACAAACCATTTACCTGTAGTAGTTTTTGACACTGTACAGGTTTTAGGTGTTCCTTCGATATCCCTGTGTTGCTGGATCTTAACTTTACCAATTTTTGAGAGTTCAACAAATCCCGATCTTAACTTGAATGCTGATCCGGGTTGTGGGTAGGTGATAGAATCATACCTACCTCGCGCTTTGAATCTAGGATACCCTGCATTGGATGGATCGATCTTAACTCTTCGGAAGAATCCCTGAAATGCCAGATCTACTCTTACTTGAACATTCTGCAATACTTGAGAATGAACTTTCTTCAAGTAGATCGGTTCTTCCTTCTTCCATTGTGTCAGTTGTTTGTTAGTTTCAAACAAAGAAATAGATGTTTTCGTTGCTTCATACTCATCTTTTCTTAAAGCCAAAGTTCTGTTATACACTCTACGACAAGTCTCAAGAGTCTGTTCTAACACAGTCTCTTGTGCCTTGGTAGGATATATTCTGAACTTATACGCTTTAAGTGACATTGCACATTAGTATTGATCTGCTTAATATTTAATACTTTCTCCATCTGCTCAATTCATCCCACATCTAAAGAAGTGGGCTTTCTTGAGCATAGTCCCGTAACATCCACCACCCATAACCGGGCTGCCGGGCTGTTCTGTGCGTCTTCCTTGGCTCTCTTCAGGAGTTTAGCCCGCTGCTTATCCGTCTCATATTCTTCATAGTGATACGCACGGGGTTTTGCTCCGGCGATATCAAACCACTGGATGATCATTCCTGCCCCCGGTGTCTCATCAGCCGGTAATAACGCAGGCCCTTTGCGGTGATGGTATAGGTTTTATCCCCCGTTCGGTGTTTTTTCAGGTATCCGGCTGATACGAGACAACTGGCAGACCGGCGTAGTGATGCCGGTTCAATATCCTCTTTGCTGAACCCGGAAGTACCGTAATTCTCGTATGCATAGAATAGGTAATTCCGGCTGTTCTCTGATAGTCCGTTGCTCATGATGTCTCCGGGATCTGGAAGGATGATAAGAAGTTCTTTCCAAGGTTCGATAACGAGTAAATGCGTTTTAACCCGCTGTTTGCAGATGGTTTCAGGTGCGATGAGAGGAGATGTTTTAGTTCAAGTTCATGCATTGTCCTATGGCATTTCGAATATGACCACCGGGTGATGTCCTGCACTTCATACGGTGAAATGGTTTCATGATGTCTGAATACCCCGATGATCTCGCATTCCCTGTCAGATAATGAGTTAAACAGGTTCTCATAGAGATACTCGATCTCTTCTGCGGTTATGGTTATCATGCATATGCCTCCTGTTCTGACTGTCTCGCACGTCTCATCCTCATGATATCGTGGGATGATGCGGCCTGGTTTTTTCAAGCGTTCACCTTCTGCCGGTTCAGTTCCCAGACGGCGTTCCGTATCTGTCTCCCGGTATCATTCCCGAATATCTCATACCGCTCGTTCATCACGTACGAGATGATGCATAACACCCGTTTAGGTGCTCGTGCGGCCAGAACCGGGTATTTCTCCGGGTGAGTGTCGATCTCGTTCCATATTACCGACTTGCTGATACTGGTCTTCTGTCCTTTGATCGTTTCCAGGGCAGATACTACCTCTGCCTGTTCGTCTGCGCTGTATTTCTGGTATGGTTTCATGCTGTCACTCCATCGCAATACGATCCGACCACTTCCCCTGAATTGGCTTTGAGCATCCCGATAAATACGCCGTATGGAAACCGGATCTTGGTATCCGGGAGTTCGGCGTATATGGTGTTCCCGCTCTTCGAGAGCCGGAAGAACCCGGACATCTGATCGTTGCGGTATAACGGGCAGTAGCCGTCAGTGGATAACATAAATTCAACGTCCGGGATGTCGGCGATCCTGGTTTCCCCGGCTGCTGTCAGGACCAGTCGATCATCACGATACGGACGCCGGAGGAATGGGATGGTGATGCCGTCCATTCAGATCACCTTCAGAAGTCCGTGTTTTGGTTCGATGACTTCGGTCTCTTTGATCATTGTTTTCAGCATTTTTTCCACCGGATCTTTCCCGCCATAGTTTGGAGATAACTTCAGGATCACGGCGTCTTTCTTTGCTCTGCCGTATTCATCAGCCAGTTCCCGGATCGCTTCGGTGATAGCTTTCGCTAGTTCTACCTGACATTTTGTGGTGCCTGTTGCTGCATTGCCTATATCAAACGTCCCGGTTTGCGGATCGTATGCAACTTGCCGGAGACAGTAATCTAGGATCTCTTTTCCCCGGATGACATCTTCACGTTCTACTTTGAGGGATAACCTGATCCTCGCTGATGCTTCTGATAACCGGGCCAAGCTGTTTCCTTGTCGAGGAGTGATCGGGACAGGTTTTGATGTATCCTTCCGGGTTTTTCTCAGGTTCAGATAGTATTCGACAACACCGTCTTCAGCTGACTTTGTCCATTTAAGAACGCCCTGCTGTTTGCTGAACGCAATCCACTTTCTCAGAGTGTCCTGGTCGATCTCCGGTGCAAATTTATCAGTGGATGCAAGCCCCGATCTAACTCCGATAATAGCCCTGATGATCTTCTCATCGTTTTCCAGGTTCACTTCATCACGAAGGATGAACAAGAGATCAAACCGCTGGATGAGAGGGCCTGGAAGCTTGATTTGTTCTTTTAACGGGGTGTAATTGTCGATCCATCCTTCTTTCGGGTTTGCTGCAGCAATAACACTGCAGCGGGTTGGTATTGTGGCATGGATGTTTGCCTTGTGGATCGTTACCTGCTGAGACTCAATACCCTCATAGAGCATTGATAGCGTTCCATCATCCAACTGACCGAACTCATCAAAGACACAGAGACCACCGTCAGCCTGTGCCATTGCTCCGGCCTCCAGAGAGTATGAACCGTCTCCGAAGTCATCTTTAATGACTGCAGCGACAAGCCCGACACCGGAAGATCCTTTTCCCGATGAGTATACCCCTCGCGGCGAGTATTTCACCAACATCCGAAGCATATCTGACTTAGCGACTCCGGGATCTCCTATCAACAGGATGTTAATGTTCCCTCGGGTCTGAACACCGTCTGCGGACTGTGCAGTTGATCCTCCAAAAAGAGCATAGATGAAGGCTTTCTTTACTTCATCATGGCCATAGATAACCGGAACAACTGATCGGGTGAGACGATCATACACATCAGGAGATCGTGCAAGATCACGGATCTTCTCCTCGTCTTCCAGACTTATCTCTATCTCAGCGTATTCCTTCTTGGTGACTTCAACAGAGTTTACCTCGATGTAATTCTTGTATGTGGTTGAAGTCTTACTGGAGGCCGTCTGGTAGCGTTTGAGGATGCCGTTAATGATAACCCGGCTCCCTGCTACCGTGGTGTTTACGAGATCATCAACCAGTTCAACTTCTATAGTCTCTGGCTGTGCTCCCGGACTGATAAGTTCGATCTGTTCCTGTAGGAGTGCTTTTTGCGAGTCTTTAAACGTGGAAAGCCGATCTATGAGTTCTGCGGGTTTTGATCTACATCCTTCATGAGAGCAATATAACGGGGTTTCCTTGGTTGCATATGGCTGAACTTTAACGGTCCTGTGCCCGAAGTTACAGCGGAACACTCCAACAGATAACCGTTCCTTCCTCCCGGATGTCTTTCTTATGAGTCCTTCTACGGAGACAAAAGAACCCACATGATCAGACCCACGGAGATCAGATATGGTGGTTTTCTTCTCCAGTTTAATAAATCGGACAGTTATCGGGAGAACGTCTCCTTTCTTCTGTATGAGTTTGTAAGTTGTGATGGCTTCCTGGATGTTCCTGATCGACTGTTCCGGGTCGGAGATCAACCGTTCAGCATATTCTAACCCGTTAATACCAAATGATACGATGTCAGGGTATGATATTGTCAGGGTTTTTTCATGTGGCCATTTTCGCACTAACTTCCGAATGTCTGATGCGATCTTAACCTCGAAGAACTCTTTCCAGAACGCAAGAGGATCTAATATTTCGGTATGAGCTGATGGATAGAAATCATTTATCGCATCCATCAGAGTTCCTCCCTAACGAATGTCATCACCTGGTCAGATGAGACCTCAAACCCACACAGAACAGATAGTTCTTCAGCTTGTTTTTCCCAGTATGCATTCGCTGATATATTCGGGTTGCATTCAGGGAGTAACCGAATATAGATGGTTGGATTAGCTACAAAGAACCCTTTTGCACGTTCTCGGAATATGATATTCCGCTTCTGTCTGGTTTCTTGTTCAATGAGTTCATTTGTTGTCTTTAACAACAGATCTTTTTCGTTTAACCGTTGTTCCTGGATCAAAGTTTCTGCAGCTCGCTTTGCAGCTTCAGAAATCGGGTCAATGATAGGAGTATTCTCGAAAAGAGCTGCTTTTAATGCTTCTCTTACAAACCTCGATAAATTGAAGTCCTCTCCGAATTTCACCCGTGCAATAAGTAGTAAATCGTCAATACCCGATATAGAAGTGACTCCTCTTCCCATTAGAGATCACCTCTTTTTTTAGGTGTACTGTACTGTACTGTACTTACACTTAGTACTAAGAAAGAAAGAAAGAAAGAAAGAAATTGAGAGAGGTTAGGATATTCGCTTAACCATCTCATCTCATCACCCACATCTCAAATTTCCCTGCAACATCCAGGATCGTCTTAAGATCGTTCTCCGTGCAGTTCTGCTGGTTTGCCGGTTTGGTCGATATCCAGAGTTCAACCGCTCTATCAAGAGATGACTGCCTGACGATCATCTGTTGTTTACGGTCCTCGAAGGCTTCTTTCTTGGCAGCTGCTACCGGGTCAAACGGCTTCCTCCATCCCCCGCCGGAAGATACCTGTTTTGGGCCGAACTTGAGTAAGGTCTTATCCCATCCTACCTGCTCATACTCACAGGACACCAGATCCCCGACCTTCAGGGTGGTTTTCTGTATCGCTTCCTTTGCCTCGTTCCCGAAGAGCAGAAACTGGCATTTTGCGCTCTTTTTCTCTCCAGTTACCTTATCGTTCCAGGAGAACTCATACTCCAGGAACGGGAGGGATGGGTCGATCCTGGTGATGGTCCCCGATCCGGTTTTGAGCTGGGCAGTCATGCAAATACCCCCAGGGTTGCCTGTCCCTCTATCGCTTCCACAGGCCTGATATCAAATATCTGTGCTGCAAACTGGCTTTCCTGCATCACCCGGACAAAGTCCTCTGCCCGGATCTGATACTCGTTCTGCCCGATGAGCAGAACCAGCCGTTTTACCGCCTGGAACTGCGAACAGGGGAACAGGGAGCCGACACAGTTCTGGTTATCATCCATCACCGGAACAGGAGACCGCCATACTGACTCTGTCCGGATCTCCCGGCAGAGTTCCACGAGGTCGCGGGGATCAGCTGAGTACGAAACCGGGTTGCCGTTGATGATGATGGCTCCCGATACCCGGATCTCTCCGATGTGTTTCATGATCCACCCCGGACGATGGCATCAATGATATCAGCAGCACGGGTGACGTAATACTCGTTCCCGGTAATGAGGATCGCACCCTCTCCGATGACGTATCCGGGAGAGTTCCGGGCTTCCGGGATGTGGTGGTTCCGCATCACCAAAATTGCACGGGATACCGCCCATGCAGGCACCGGGGATATCTCGACCTCACAGTTTCCATGAGATGAACGGGTGACGGTGATCATAGTTCCGCTCCCGTGCTCATCTCATAAACAACGGCATAATTAACCGTCTCCGTCTTTTTGCAGACTTTATCTACTTGGAAGGATGTCAGCACTTTAGCCGCGTCCTGCTTCGATGGTTTGAACTTCTGCTCACCGATCTCCTGGTAGAGTGCCCGGAACTCATCCGGGTATTTCTTGGCGAAGGCATCAACATCCAGGCTTTCCCGCTTGGTGACTTTTGCTTTCAGTGATAGAGGCCCCTCTACCATCACACCGGCCGATAGATGCTCCTGAATGACATACTCCCGCTTCTGTTCCAGGGCTTTGATCTGCCTCTGCAGTTCGGCTATTTGTTCATCGTATTCCAGGACCGTCTCAAGCCTGGTGGTAATGGTTGCCGGGTTCGGGAGCTGGTCGGCTGAGACGAATGAGGAAAGGGTTGTAGTCATTCGTCCCACCCCCGATCATAGTCCGGTTCATACTCTGCCGGGAACTCGTCCTCGATACTCCAGACCTCATCCCGGAGGTGCTGCAGTTGCATCACTGCCAGCAGGAGGGCATCTATGGCATCGTCTACCTCGTTGCCGGAGTCGAAGTCCGTGGGGATCGTCTGGCAGATGACACCTGCCTGATCCAGGATCTCTTTCCGCTCATCCTGTGCATCCTGCCAGGCCTCCTGTTCTTGGGATATCTCCGGGTAGTTGGTGAGCCAGTGGTCGAAGGCTGCACCCGGAAAATCGGTAGAACTCATATTGACACCTCCTCTGTCTGGTACTGGTTCAGCCACTCGGTGAACCGCTCAAATGCAGCATCACCAAGTCTTCCCATGATGGTTTCGTAGAACTCCCGCACCGTTGTATCCGGGTTTACGTCAGAGAATGCCTCTCTGATAATGTCCGTTGCCTGAGTCAGGCCGCGATCCATCCCGCTCAGTGATCCGCGGGTGTATTCTGCTGAAGGCATTCAGAACACCCCGTCAAAGATACCGGCTCTGTTCGCTGCATCTACGCGGGTTTTGCCGTATATCTCACAGGTCCACACATAGTCTTCCTGAGGGAGTCCCCGGATCTTGCTCTCGTTCATCGGACGGGATTCCACTTCCCGGCGTGCGAGCCGTGCCCCGGTTGCCGAAACACTCATCCGTGCAGACGTCGATACTTCTTTTAATACCCGGTCGTTCATCTGCTGGCAGGCGTTAAACTGGCCGGGGTTCAGTTCGCTTTTTTTCATGCTGTTTCCTCTTTCAGTTGATGGTTCAACACTCTGATCGCTTCGCGGTACATGTGACTTTTAGACTCCCATTTCTTCAAAGAGAGATTCTCTAAAACCACGCCCTCATCTTCCCCGTCAAGGGCGAATGAGTGAATTTTTGCCTTTTCATTAATGGCTGTTTCCATTGCCATAGATACTATTTAGACTCTCGAGTATTTAATATCTTTTATTAAGAAGTTCTAGATAGACCCTACACCAAAAGATTCTATTTGCATTCCTTTTTTATACTACCAGATCCCATATGTAAATTATGGTATCTGATACCGCGATTAAGATATCCAAACCTGTACGGGATAAGTTGTATTATCTCAAAGGCCCGGATAAGGACTACAACACAATCATTTCTGAGCTGGTAGAAAAAGAAATTGAATCCCGGTCCCACTCGGCGCCAACCTGCGAGACCGGTATGATCAACCACTCTGAAGAAGGGGTGATCTCTTGAGTTTTGATAGCACGACACAAAGGACTATCGATCTTTTCTCTCCTCATGGTGGCTCTATTCTCATCTCTGACATCATTATCGGAGATAAGCGCCGTGACGTAAAGTCTGATTATGTTCAGAAACTTGCAGACTCTATCAAACAGGTTGGACTCATTAACCCGATAACCATTGCACCAGATAACAGACTGATTGCAGGGTATCACCGACTTCAGGCATTTATCCAACTCGGAGAGACACGGATTCCGGCAGTCATCCTGAACCTGTCAGAACTTGAAGCACGTTTAGCTGAGATAGATGAGAACCTGATCCGGAATGATTTATCTGTTTTAGAGCGTGGAGAACAGTTAGAAGAGCGAAAAGCCATTTACGAAGAGTTATATCCTGAAACAAAACGCGGCGGGCTTCCGGGTGCACCTGGAGGAGGCAAACAAGCGAAGAGCGAAATAATTTCGTCTTTCGCCGAAGACACGGCAGATAAAACCGGACAATCTCGAAGAACCATTGAGCAGGAGATCCAGATTGCCAGGGATATCACACCGGAAGTAAAAGACAAGATCCGAGACACAGAACTGGCAGACAGAAAGACGGATCTTCTGTTATTATCCCGATTAGAACCGGAGAAACAGAGTCAGATTGCAGATTCAGTTGTATCAGGAGAATTCAAAGACGTCAAGTCTGCAACAAACGCAATTAAATTGCGTGAAGCAAAAGAAGAGATTGAACAAGCAGCCACATTAAACCCTGTTGAAATCTCCATTCACCATGGTGATTGTGTAGAGTGGTTAAAATCACTCACAGAAGATGCAGATCTCTTAATCACTGATCCACCATATGCAACCGATGTTGATAATATTGAAGAGTTTGCACAAACCTGGTTGCCTGTTGCATTAAACCGGGTGAAATCAACCGGGAGAGCATATGTCTGTATTGGGGCATATCCAAACGAACTCAAAGCGTACCTGAATGTAGATCCTGGTCACCTTGAACTCTGTCAGGTTTTAGTATGGACATACCGAAACACATTAGGCCCGTCTCCTAATGACCAGTATAAACTGAACTGGCAGGCTATTCTTTACTATAAGGGGATTGATGCACCTGCATTGAACTGTCCTGTGATGACTGAACAATTCAGTGTTCAGGATATCAATGCACCAGATAACAGGCATGGCACATATGAGAGATGGCATGCATGGCAGAAACCATCAGAACTAGCTGAACGTCTTATCAGGCATTCAACCAAAGAAGGAGATTTAGTAATAGATCCGTTTGCAGGTACAGGCACTTTTGTTATCGCTGCAATGAAACTGAACCGGCAGGCTATCGGCTGTGATAAAAACCCGGACATGATTCAGATTGCGAATACCCGAGGGGTGGTTCTGAATGAGTGCTGATGCAGAACGAGATCAATACTTCAGCCAGATCTTGTTTCAGAGACGAATAAAACCACTTTTAGAGAATTACTTCAACTTCAAAATTATCAATGTTGAAGGAGATTCAACTCCTATATCTCTTGTATTAGACAGGAGATCGGGTATTGATTATGCCATTGAAACTGATTCTGACGTAATGGGGTTATCAAACCGGGTTCAATACGATCCTTTGAATCGTGATTATTATCACACATTCACAGTAAGAGGATGTAGAGATAATGGATATCATTCTGAACTTTATAAGCGATATCATGCCCGGTTTAAAGGATATTTCGCCCCTCACTTAGTATGTCAAACCTATTTTAAAAACTATCCCTATGGATTAAGATCCGTAGAAGAATTTGATTCTATCCCGTTGTTACGGTTTGCAATTGCCAGAGATGTTGATATCATTGAAATAGCGGCCTCTGATGTTGCAATATCAAAACACATGGGAGATGATAAGATAGGTCAAGCAGGATTTCAAGTTGTTAGATGGGATGATGTTGTTTCATTAAGATGCCCTATTCTGAAATGGTATCCTGATAGTGGATTCACCGGATATGTGAACGGACATATTGTTAATAAAAGCCAGATTTTAGAGGGATTGTTTAACCGGATGATCCGCCCACGATTGAAAGTTGTGAATGTAATAAGCAGAACCGATCATTCGATAGCAGATTATGAATTTTCAGGAGTCACAGCATGACCCCCTCCATCGAACGGTTGATCCTGGTCGATCTACTCCATAACCGAGGAGCAACCCCGCACCAGGTAAGATACCGGCTCCGGGGCGAGTCTCCGGTTATCGTCCATCGCAGCCTCTCCCGGCTGGTATGCAGTGGCCGGGTTGCTGACCGGGCTGGGCGGCTGGAGATCACGAGAGACGGGATGAGGAGCTTATACCGGGAGGCGAGGGTATGAGCGGCCGCACTCACCCGGACTGGCCGATCTGCAGGTTCCGGGTATCTGACAGGTCCGCTAAATGCGGATACAAGGTGCGGAACCGGTATGCAGACGTGATCTGTGACGAAGACACATGCCCGATAGAGGGTGGAGAATGAAACTCCTAACTTTTGAACACGGACACACGATATATTATTTATCGTCTAAAAACCTGTTCACATCAAATTTAAAGTATGCTCGCCGGTATAAGTCAATAAATACGGCATGTAATGCCCTGAATAGGCTTTTCAAATACAGCCCCGAGGGGATTGTCAATATCCCAACCACCACGGGGAAGTGTTTTGGGCTTGATACTGTATGGATTCCAGTCAGACAAGAACGGTTCAGGATTATAGAGGAGGATAACTAATGGCATGGGATGTTGCACCGTGTATGATAAAAGAATCAGAAACACCCGATGAAAAACGAGAGCGTAAGTTCAGCACCCCCGACCTCGTCCAGGAGTTGTGCAGCCGGGAAGGGATTAGAATTAAGCATGTGATGCAACCCGAAAAGTATGAAATTCGTGTTTACCGGGATCATGAATTTATGGAGTCGTCTGGTAAATATGACGGGCCTGCCCGCATCATCGTTATCCGGGGTGATGAGTGAGGGATGCCCGATAGAGGAGGATAACTAATGGCATGGGTATACGCCCCTGGCGGGAAATGCTGGATCAATACTCAGCACATCGAGCAAATTATCGACCATAAGACACCGATGGGGGATATGTCGGCATATTACGACCGAGAGTGGATAGAGATCACCGGAGAATGGCACGAACGCCCGCCGTGGATGGTGCCCGGTGATACCGTGCCGTCACTCGTTCAGCGGGTGGAACGGTTGGAACGGATGCTGCAGGAGGATGATGGAAAATGAGCGATGATAAGATTTGCCCGTTTATGTCCCGGCCTGATGGTACATCTAATACTGACGGCAGCCCCAGGGTAGCGGCGGTTTATTGCCAGAAAGAGCGGTGTGCAGCATGGGCGAAAATTAACCGCCGGTTTGACGGGAACGGAAACCTCGTGGTCGTGGAAGCGAGTTTTGGATGCAGGTTGATACCATGAAAATAACTGTGATGGAAGAGGGGCTTGATATTTTTGTACCTGATGAAGAATTGCCTGAACTATACCGCCTCATATACAAATCATCTCATCTCTGTGACATGGAAGAAAAACTACTTGGGGAAATATACCGGCTAATTACTCCACAACAGAAACAAGAGGCAGAAGTATGACCGATGAACTGAAGCACTGTGCCCATTGTGGAACTGATGCAAAATGGATACAAGAGATTCAGCAATCGCCCGATTCCGTTAGGCTCGGATATGTTCGGTGTTCAGAGTGTGAAATCAGAACCGGGTCAATGTTGACGAAATCGGAGGCAATCGCCGCATGGAACAGACGGGTAGAACCTATCGGAAATTCCGATGAGTTGCCGGAATGGTTTATAAAACGAATCACTCAAACAATTGACAAAGAACAGAGAGATCGCAAAGTTCACTCTCATTTATCCATTCCATTGTTAAAATGGGTTCTCTCACTTCGCCGGGAGGATGCGGAATGAACGAAACAACAGATAAACACATTCTGCCATATCTCTCCACCATTTCAACTGCCGATCTCGTTGCCGAACTCAACCGGAGAGGTGGGTGTCCTGTAAATTGTCCTACAATAGACGAAACATCAACTGCACCGGTTTGTTTGCCCGTGATACCAACAGCGCCACTTGTCAATGAGTTGTGCAGCCGGGAAGGTGTTATGTGCATCAACACAGTTGAAAACACCTCATATGAGGCGTATATAACAAATGAGTATGATGAGATAACAGACTGTGTTCACGGGTTTTACCCTGACCGGATCATCGTTGTCCGGGGTGAGTGATGATATGCAAGACGACTTCCAGACGGCCCGGCTAAACATGCGAACCCTGGCATTCTCCCCCCTGCTGTCACCGGATGAACGGAAACGGGCAATGTCACACCTGATCCGGCTGTTGAAAGAGGCCCTGAAAGATGCTGAGGGATATCTATGAGCGAGGGACTGAAACCTCTGCAACCGAGGCCATATATTCTTCCCGATTTTGACGACCCAAATAAATTAAAGCCCTGTCCTTTTTGCCAGGGACACGCCCGTCTTTTTCTCGAAGACCCTAAGAAAGGATACTCTGTATTTTGTCATAATTGCGGGATTATGACTCCGTTTATGCCGGTTGAACAGTCAATCACCGCATGGAACCGGCGGGCAGAACCGGATGGGTTGCCGGAATGGTTGAGGGAGAAAATACAGGGGAGTATACATAACGCATATGAATGTCTGGATCGATCTGCACCGCTGAATAATAAACGGAGTAATAGAAATTGGAGCGTCTTGATTGATGCTCTTGAATGGGTTCTATCCCTCAAGCGGGGTGATGAGTGATGATTATGTCCTGTAAGATGGCACAGCATTGTGAGAATTTCGGTTCGTTTGATCAGTGTTTTAGCGAAGTAGTTAGACCTATTGCCTGTTCTCATTTTGTAAAAGGAGATAATACAGATCGCTTACCACTGGCAGAGTTCACCACCCCCGACCTCGTCCGGGAGTTGTGCAGCCGGGAGGGGGTTGCTGAGATAACCCTTAACCGTAACGATTCATGCTCAAGCCGCCGTTGTTATGGCCCTGGTAAAATATTGTGGGTACCCGATATCATCGTGGTCCGGGGTGATGAGTGATGAACCATAAACTTGTGATGGAGAGATTTCAAGACTCGTATGATAGAGTTCTCAAAAAAGATGACTTGTTTTCAGTAGAATTTAAAGCATGGTCACTGTCTGAAATGCAGGCACAGAAAATTTATCGGGCAATATCCGATATCTTGGATGGGGTGAAACGAGAATGACCATCCCGCCAGCCAGCGAACGAGCGGTTGATGATACAAATATCCCTCTCACCAATTGCCCCCATCTCATCAAACGAAAAGAGCATTCGCCGGGATTATACCGTGACTGCTCCCATGTCTTTAGACATGGGAGCAGTCACTCTTCCAGAAGAATACTGGCAATAGTTGCGTTCCCCATACTCTTCCGGCTGGATGAGTCCAGGACTACATATTCAGATGAGATGAGAGCCAGATCAGTCTTCCCCCCGGTCTGAACGATTGAGTACTGAGCATCAGCGATTCGGAAGATATGCTGGTCATCATCAATACCAAGCGTACGCTGCAGGGTGGTCAGGTCCACCAGCTGATACAGCCGGGGCACAATACCCTTGATGGACAGATCATACCGCTGCTGTCCGGCCCGCATGTTAGCCAGGTATGCAGCACAGTACTCATCAATATCATAGGTCATGAATTCCCAGATCCGGCAGCAATATGATCCGGCATAGGCATCAGATGACATGGCAATAGTATAGGGATAGATCGCTCCCGGGTAATCTTCCCCGAATATCTTCAGCCAGTACCCATCAGTCCCGGTCCCGAATACCCCGGACTCAAAACTTCCGTCAGTGACCAGAGCAGGGGATCCTCCTTCCTCCTCCTGCTGGATGTAATCAATATAGAGATTTGTTCCTGAATTGGTGAAACCGATCGTTAGGGTAAAGTCAGTTGTCCCTGATGCAAACGAGAGATAATCAGATACGTATTCAACCCATGAATCAGTGATCTCCGTCAGGGTCAGGACTGTGGTTGATGTAGATCCCACCGTTACCGAGACGGTCAGTGACCCGGCGATCACCCCTTTCAGATAAAGTCTCCATCTGATATTGGTTGTAGCAGCCAGGGTAACGGACAGACTCATCCGTATCCCGGCACCAAAACCGATCCATGAATCAGGTACATCTTTCCCGGGAGCATCCAGCCAGAGTTCCATAACCGGAGTCTCCCCCAGGGATGCAGATCCGATCTCCCATTCATCCCAGGCATTCTTCCTCCCTGCTACTACCCTGTTATAGGCAAACTCAGGAGTATAACTCTTGACCAGTTTATTCCCGACAAGATCACCAATAAGGAGAGGTGTTTGTGGGTCTGGTTCTTCCGGCGTGGTTCCTGCCATTACAGTACCTCACTGGTATCAATCCCGCTGAACGGTCCAAAATAGAGAGATGAATAATATACGCCTTCAACCTTGGTGTAATAGAGAAATGCGGTGTATCCAATCTCATCCGCGATCCGCTGGATAACCTGAAGCCTGGTTGTCCCTGGTTCAAATTCCTGAGAATATTCTATGTTCCCTGAATATCCTGATACCTTATCCCCTGCAAGGATCCCGGTCCCGGTCAACATGTCAGAAACGATATTATAGACTGATACCCCGGTAAAGTCACACATCCCAACCTGATGAGGGAGATAGTCAGCAAGCAGGACTGGTACGAGCTTATGAGACAGCAGATAACTCATATCAGCCGCTTCAATCGTGGTGTTTGCGATTCCTCCCTGCCAGGTAATAGAACAATCAGTCACAACTCCGTGAAACCTGACAACATTCTCATATTCCAGTGCCAGGGTTTGCGGAGGGACGAGCGGGATGTCATGGGCTCCCGGGACACTAAAAGAACAGGTGGTTATCAGATCAGATGCAGACCGGCCAAAATTCAGAGATGGGATGACAAGGGTATCTGATATGGTCTGGACAGACCCGGAATTATTGATCAGATGTACAGAGACGGAAGGGAGGAGATAGGTGATAGGCATTATGTTCCTCTGACAAATGCGATAGACATCTGGTATAGGCATGTCCCTTCAAATGAAGGATAACTATAATCTGTTTCAAATAGGGTTAGAATTGTGTTTTCAGAGGATATAATCTGAAAATATATGAAAGACCCTCTGTATTCATTTGTTTGCGAGTTTTCAGAGTATGTTGCTGTAACGGTTGTTCCGGTTCTTACGACAGTCGGGATATAGGGTATTAATCCCCATCCTGCAGTATATGCCTTGATACTTTCCAAAGAATAACCGGACCCTGGAACAATACCACCGATCCTCTGAATGATTTCAGATAACCCGGGAACAGTCTGAGTTACTGCCATTATGCATCATCCTCATAATATGACTCATATACAGTCACGGAATAGAACCACCCGGTCCCGAAGGGTTCAACCGGGATGTCATTATCAACCCTGCACCGGGTATATGGATCATACACCCGGGTAAGAGGATTCCAGATCCGGAGGGTTCCGGTTTTCAGCATCGAAGAAGTATACTGCCTTCCGGTAATAGAGAGCCCTACTTCGACCGGAGCAGCAACAGCGTTAATCTTACTGATATCTGAATAATCCTGTGTATAACATCTGAACTCCCAGGCCCGGGCTCCCCGGCGTTCCGTAACCGATACGATTTCCGCATTTCTCAAAGCCCGGCCATTAAAACAGACAAAGGTTCCGGGAGGACAGGAAAACCCTGCTGAATAGAGATCCGTTATGAGAGACGGGGTGATAATCAGAGACACACTTCCGATGTTAACAGACTGCTGACAGGTATAACTCCCTGGGGTATAGGAGAATGCTAGGTATGCATCAATCGTAATGCTCTCACCAGCTGGAACAACCCCATTGTTCTCCAGTTCAAATTCGGAAAAGACTTTTCGCATCACCAGAATGGGGGAAGCACCGTCTGATAATACTCCGATCTCCCTGATGGTTATCTCACCACCGACTGGAGAGAAGATTTTTCGTAAATGGAGGGATTGGGGATGTTCAGCAGTATTGAGATATTCTATTGTTGTGGCCGTCGCAATCCCACATCCATAATCCGTGATTGGAGAATCAAGAGCAGAATTACTGGTAAGCTCTTCGGTCGTGTTCCCGGATCCTAACTGAATCTTTGCGACTGCCTCATCTGTCTCATTGGAGAACATCTGAGAAATCAGGGTTAGACCCCCTTCAGTCAGAACAACCATTATCCGATCCTCGCTTTAGCAGCCCGCAGCTTCCTGGCCATAGATTTTTCAAATTCATCATAGTTCGTCACCCCGGGAAGGATGATGTTCCCGGTAAAGGTGATGGTTGATGAGTTCCCGGATCCGCTGTTCTGACTGGCAGGGATCACTGCCTCCCCCTGGTGGAGCATATACAACCCGGTTGACGGGACATAGTTTGTCCCGGTGGCATAACTCCCCTGAACCGTGACCGATGCCCCGGTCACTTTCCCAACAGCACTGGTGATAGAATCAACGATACTCTTGATTTTGTCCCAGATTCCTTTGATGAAATTATACACTTCCTGGAACTTCCCGGCAATGGTATCATAAATCCGCTGCAGCGGAGCCGCTATTGCTCCGACAATAGCACCCAGACCGTCAACGATAGCCTGTGAGAAGTTGGTTATCCATTCCTTGCATTTATTGATGACATCAGTAAAGAACCCGACAAACTTCTCCACCATTCCGGCAACCCATTCTGTGACTTTATCAAGGATACCGGAGAAGAACTGAACCACCGCATCAGTAAACCCGGTGATCCAGTCTTTGAGCTTCGTGATGATATCATCGAAGAACTCAATCATTGAGTCTGTGTAGTCTGTTATCCAGTCTGCTAGTTTCGTTATGATATCGGCAAAGAAATCAATCACAGAGTCTGTAAAATCATTAATCCATGTGGTCAGCTGCTCGAGGATATCAGCGAAGAAATTAATGACAGCATCCGTGAACTCAACGATCCAGTCTGCCAGTTTCGTGATGATGTCTGCAAAGAATTCAACGACTGAATTCGTGAAATCAGATATCCATGCTGTTAATTTGCTTATAATATCAGAGAAGAATTTGACAACTGATCCGGTAAACGAGGAGATCCAACCGGACAGTTTCCCCAGGATATCAGAGAAGAACTTTACAACAGAGTCAGTAAACTCTTTGATCCAGTCGGTTAGTTTCTCAATGATATCAGCGAAGAAGGCAACTAAGGGAACAATAAAGTCTGAAATAAAACCTGTAAGTAAATCGATTACTGTATCGAAGATTATCTTCCATCCTTCAATTGCTAAATCGACAAAATCGGTTATTGCTTCTATAACCGTGTCAAAGATTATCTGCCAACCCTCAATTGCTAACTTCGCAAAGTCAGTTATTGCTCCTATGATGGTATCGAAGATTATTAGCCATCCTTCGATTGCAGACTTGGCAAAATCTGTTATTGCCTCTACTACTGTATCAAATGCTTCTGTTAATACAGATAAGATAGTATCAAACCCGGTTTCGATGATTGAAACAACCTCACTGACCGGGAGGATACTATTTGCTATAGCAGCCGCATCAGCCACAACTCCGGTGATTGCTTCAAGAACCTTCCCCGGGAGTTCCAGGAACCAGTTCCCGATATCGATCCAGTTGACACCTAAGGCAGTCAGGATGAGAGACGGGGGGAAGATTACTGCCAGGATAGCTGATACAATGGTGTTCGGGTCCAGACCGGTGAGGAAATCCATTACTTTCTGAGGGATACCGGTGAAGAACTCCCCTATCTGAGGGAAATACTGATTCAGGAGGTTCAGGATGAGCAGCGGGGGGAAGATGATAGAGACGATGGTTGAGGCAAGGTTTCCTCCCTCTCCTCCTCCTCCCCCTAATGCATCCATGATAGTCTGAGGCAGGTTAGTGAAGAAATCCAGTATCCCCTGGAACGCTGCACCGATATCGAAATTGGCAATCCAATCAGCGAACGCAGCACCCTGCTCGATGATCCAGTCAAATACCCCGAGTTCATTCAGGGCATAGATGGCAACCAGAGCCACACCGATCCCGATGATGATCGGAGCTGCTGCGATCAGGGCAGGGATGAGAGCCGCCATCATGCTGGCTCCTACTGCACTGACACTTCCTGCAAGACCGGATAAACCAGCAATGACTGAACCCCCTGACATGGCAGAGAGGGCGGGCGCAACTGACTGAAGAATGAGAATTCCGGATCCCATACCTGACAGAGTTCCACCAAATACGGATAGTCCACTTACTACATCATCAAGAGGTTTCGCAAATCCCCCGATTGACATTATGGCCTTGTCAAGCATGACTTTCCATTTTTCCGTGGAGGATATTCCAGAGTTCTGTGCCTCTGCATACGCATCGGTTGCTCCTGCTGAATCCTGGATCTTCTGTGATGCTGTAGCAACCTGATCCGCAGTCAGCCCGACAGCCTTCATGAACTCTTCCTGGCTGATCTTCCCGTCCTTATTCGCGTCTGCAGAATCTTTGATACCTTCAGAAAGGGCAGCCATGGCCAGTTTACCCTTGACACCCTTTTCAGACAGACCTACCAGAGCTGTCTCCATGTCCTCCATGGATAACCCGCTTTCTGCCAGTTTCGGAGCCATCCGTGTAACTGCTGTTCCAAACTCTTCAGCAGATACACCGGTCTCCATGAACATGGTCGTCAGACCGTCAGTGTATTTCCCGGCATCAGCAACATCAATGCCAAATGCCTTGAAGGCAGGAGAGAGGTTATTTACCAGGGCTTCACCCGGAACCCCGATGGCATCACCAAGGGTATCAAAGGCATCACCGGCAGATTTCAGATCCTCAACACTGGTAAGACCGGCTTTCCCAAGAGCCTGAAATAAAGCGGCAGATTCTTCCAGGGATGTATCAGCGGAATAGAGTCCGTTTATCAGCCCTTGCATCTCGTCTGCAGTCAGGCCGGTCTGGAGAGCCGTTACCTGAGCTGCCGAATCAAGGGTCTTAAACCGGTCCACCGTTGTTCCAAGACCGACAGAGAGAGCACCGACCCCTACTGCAACGGCAGAGGCTGCAGTTGTAAACTTGGATAGTTTACCTGCACTCCCCTCCACCTTATCACTCATCTCATCCTTCAGGCCGAGGACAACGAATAATTCAGCTAATACTCCATCTGCCATTACTCCTCCTTGGTGTTGATCGCGTTCCAACTGGACATGATGAAAATACGTTCACGAATCGGCAGGGTTCCAAACTGCCCCGGAGTCAGATGCCACGCCATGAGCATCTGAGCCATACCTTTACCGTTTTTGCTTTCCGCGAAATTTCCGGACGCTCTGAATCTCACCGGAATATGATTCCATCAGAGTGGTGAGGATCTGCGTCTTGTATTTCCGGGGCATCTGCCGGAACTTCTCAGCGGTCCATGCAGGATCGACCGATAACCGGGCAAGAATCTCATTCAGGGTGGTGAGCATCGCACGGGCTGAATCTACGATCTCCATCGCCTGAGGAATCTTCTCAAGGGCATCATCCTCACCCCCTGGCTGAACTCCGAACCGTTTAGCCCGCTCAGCTACGACCAGACCTTCCCCCTGGAACCTGACAATCTCGATGTATTCATCATCGGATGGAGGATAGAACTCCATACTGACATCTTCTGTCAAATGAACAACAATCGGATCATCTATCAGAAGACCAAGGATCTTATCAGCGGTTGATGCCATCGCAGCCGCTTCCTTTCGTTCCTGATGCATCCTGGAATGAAAAGCGGCAGATATGGCAGGGTTATCTACCTGCCCGGTTCCTGTGCTCATGTTGACGCTGCCGACCACTCGATCAGATAATCAATATCCACGTTGAATGATTCTGAATAGAAGTCTTCAGTGGGCATGTTCTTGTCCAGGGAATTGGCCTTGACCCCGCACATGGCAAACTTCTTGGTGATAACCCCTGACGTGTTCACCTTCTTTCCAACGATACATCCAACAGACTTGAACCCCTGGTATTTGTTCGTCCAGACGGTTTCGTTTGCCTTCGGGCTGCCTGTTACCTGGTCACCCAGGAAAAGATTCTTGATCGCGGTGTTCACCAGCAGCATCTCAAAAGAACCCGAGTTCTCCTGAGTACCAACTGAAGTGATCTTGTTTGCCTGACCGTGTACCGCGGTCTTTGAGCTGTCCGCTTTCGTGGAAGTTTTCACATCCTTACAGCTCGAGATCTGGGTCAAGGCTACGGTGTCAATGTCAATGAAGTTCAGGACAACAACATCACCTTCTGCGATCCCTGAATACTTGACAAATTCAATCCCGGATACTTCCGTTGCCGGGGTGGTCCCGTCTGCCTGGAACCCGGTGAATGCCGTTACTGCACCATCAACGGTTCCGACCAGCAGACCGTAATCTGCCTTATAACTCCCCAGGTCGAACCCTCCGGCGCTCGCTTCTGCAGAACTGATTGTTTTCGTAAGCTGTGCAAGTTCTCCCCCGGCGTAAATCTTTACCTCCGGGCCTTTGGTCAGGTCTGACTCAACTACATCGGCCATTTCATACCTCGTGATAAGTAATCAAAACGTCAACTGGAACATGATACCAGCCGGTTACGGGATCGATGAGTCGCACTCCTCCGGTGACATGCCGGGAAGTTACGGAAAACCGGTATGATCCAACGGTCCAGAGTTCCGGGGCCATGTTCAGCCTTGGTTTATGAAGCACCGCTTTTACCGCAGCGGAAACGGATTCAACAGTTTCAGGGTCTTTCGGTGTGCCTGCCTCTGCCCAACAGGATACCTGGATTCTGGTCATGCAACCCCCCTTCGCTTCAGAAGACGGGACCGCACTTGTGGGATGGACCGTGATAGCCGGGAGGACTGCCGGGACCGGGAGATCGTCAATATAGACGCGGGTACTGACCAGACCGGAGACGGCTCCATCAGCCAGAAGTTTATTCCTGACAATCGCGTCAATCATGTCAGAGCCTTTATCCTGGCCTGAAGGGCCTGAACGATGATCTTCTGGACCTCATCTTTTTTCTCATCCCAGGCAGGCCGGAGAAATGGTTGAGGATGCATCCCTTCCGTCCAGCGGAAGGTATCTTCCCCGTCAATGACCATCGGAGCGATCCATGGTTCCTTCCTACCCTGTCCGTTCTCTGCATGGATTCCGGTCCCGTATTCCACATAAACGGCATAATTCACCTGAGGGCTGAATATCCCACAATAGACCAGCAGTTCACCGCCATTCGTCTCATCCTTGACGATGATGTTAGACTTCAGTTTCGTGCTCATCTCCGGAGCTTTGTCCCGGGCTGCACTCCGGACCCGGAGCATGGCGGTAACTGCATCCTTCCGGATATCTGCTGTAACTCCTCCAAGTTCCTTGAGTTTGGCAACAAGGTTCTCTACCCCTTCAACCCGGACCTGTTCACTCATGTAACAGCCTCCAGGTCAAGGACAAGATGAGATACTGATCTGGCAAGGAGAGCAGGATTAACCGCTTTTATCCGGTACGTCTTGGTGAACGGTTCAGTCAGTCCGGTAACGAGATACCCTTCCCGTGTGACGGTTCCGGCAGGGACGATACATTGAGGAGTCTTGACTATCCTGTATCCTGAATCAGAATCTTCAAACCCGGATTTGGAAATCCCAAACCGACAGGACACCGTGGCATACACAGGAGTGACTGCCTTTTTCCCATATGCATTTTCAGCACCTTCCGTAACACCTGACTGCACCTGAGCAGAATGTACCATCAGTGATACCGGATATGTCATCGGTTAGCCTTCTGAATCCAGGTAATTGACTTTGCAGCCTCGTTCCTGATGATTAACCGGGCCTCTGCCTTAAGGCTGGTAATGGTCGCTTCTGCGTTCCCCTTATGACTGTAATCAGTAGTGGATGCATCAAAGGTTCCATCAAACCGGTACCGGTCAGCAAGAGCAGCACGGGCAAAAAGAAGGGCTGCATTATGCAGGCAATCAGTTGAGAGGGAAGGGTTTTCCAGGGCTGACAGTTCGTTATTTACATCACGGTCAGCTGCCTGGAGGATGTATCCGATTTCAGCATCAGAGAGAGAACAGCCGGTCAGGGCCTTGAATTCAGCAACCTCTACGTATGCCATTAACCTCTCCCGGGTAATGTCCTGATATCGATCTTTTCATCCGTCTCAGTCAGAGGGTCCACCGGGACCACAGGGACAGAATACACCTTCCGTCTCAGTTCGGTCTGCTCCCGCTCCTCCTCGTTCAGGTCCCGGTTTTTTCTCCCGGAGAGACAGGGAGCAGAAGCAGAACTAAGCACCATGATCCTCAGTAGATGATTGCGCAGGCGGCGTCTTTGTCCATGATTCCTGCATTAAACCGCATGGTCACGGTTGCACCCTGAATCTGTTTCATCGGGTCACGGAAGTTCTCAATCTGGATATCCTCACGGAGAACGATAGCCCCGAAGTTGATCGTGTCTGCGACTACTCCACCGTAATACCCATCTGAGTTATACCCCCAGGTCTTCCCGCTGACTGCCGGATTGACAGAGGTTTTGAGGAAATCCATGCCAAGAAGTTCATTGCCAACCTGACCGGTCCTAACTGCCTCGGCGTTATACCCGGAATAGTTTGCAGACGGGAAGGTCTCTGCAAGAAGTTTTCCTGCAAGACGGGGATGAGCAACCACCTTGTCAGCGATATAGTTCTTGTCTCCGACTTTCGATTGAGCTTCAAGAACTGCCTGGATTCCCTGGTTGCTGCCCGTGGTATCATGGGTCTGCAGACCAGAACCGAGGATCACCGCCATGACGTTCCGGTTGAACTTGTTCTCAACCCGGCGTCCGGATTTCTGGACCTCCAGTGCAATCAGGCCATACTTGGAATCCTTGACCATCTCATCAGTGATGAGCGGAGCATCCCCTATCTTTCCAACCGTGATGGTGACAGGATCATATTTCCCGTTCTTCGGAGTGATCGGCTGGCCTTCTGCGATATCATCAGCATAGGCCCCGGCTGACCCCTTTGGAATCTGGATTGAGTTGCCCGTGGTGATGGTGATCGTAGGCAGGAAGTTCCTCATACACTGGACCGGTTCTGCTCCCTGCATGACCGTGTTATAGAACTCGGTCTGGATGAGGGTGGTATCCTGCACGGTCCCGGAGAGTAGCAGTTCACGTACGTTCTCCTGCTTGATCTCCCCGCCTTCTTCGTATGCATGAACCGTCCGGGTCGGGATGCTGTTCAGAATGTCAGTCTTGCGGCTGTTATCCGCATAATCGAACTCAAGATACTGTGCCAGTGCTCTGGCCCCGTGGAATTTCTGGTTATCAAACATTGTTCATTTCACCCCGTTACGTTGCGTTTGGCACGGTGATCGGAACCGGCATGAGGAGAGCATACCCTGAAGATGATGCTGCAATATCCTCAAGGGCAACCCCGACAACATTCAGATACTGAACTGCAGTTGCTCCGGAAGCTGCTGCCATCGTAGCTGACACGGTCCCCAGGACTGCATTATCATCAGTGATGATCCAGGCCCCTCCATCAATGACAACAGAGGTTGATGCATTGACCACCTTCACGATGTTTCCGGCGAGATAGACAAGAATCTCATCCCCGTCTTCACCGTCACAGTCCACATACCCGGCAACAACTTCAGTGGTTGCTCCGGTTGCAGGGGTGACTTCTCCGCTGGTTGATCCGTATACCACAACCTGACCGGCTTTTACATCTGCAGCCAGGATGAATCTCCGGGCAGGTCCCTGAGGAGTCTGCACCAGGCATGAATCCCCGGATGTCAGAGTGCTCTGACTTGGAAATGCTGTAATATCTGCCATTTACTCATCCCCTCCTGCTGATAACCCCGTTCTTGAACTGGATCAGGACCGGAGCTGCTTCATATTCTCTTCCCTCTCCTGCCATTCCGACTGATGCCGGAGGGACCGGAGTATCTTCGATCTTTGCAAGCCGTTCAGAGAGTTCCCGGTTTGCCTGTTCACTGGCAGCCAGTTTCCCTTCCAGCTCCTTGATTTTGGTCTCTGACTGTTCAGAGAACTCCTTCATCTTGCCCTCAATCAGGGCCTCAAGTTCTTTTGCATCCATTTCTGGTTCCTCAAATGCTCCCTGTGACTGCTGCTCGATGTCCTGATAGGCAACCGTGACCTCTATCGAAGTCCCAAATATCACCTGGTTGTTTTCAACCCGGTATGGCACCCGGAACTTCTGCTCTGTTCCTGCCTGGTAATCGTCAATGGAATAGATTACCTGGTCCGGAAGGGTGGCAATAATATAAAGATACTGTTTTTCAGTGATTTTCAGGAACGAAGTAAGAGCAGACCTGATAGCATCTCTCAGGTTTTCGAGACTGTTAGCGTCAGTAACCGTCTCATCCTCTCTTTCTTTGTCTGGCATAGCTGCCTCTGCCTCGTTATCACGAATCTTACAAACACGACAGGCCCCCTGATTTACGGTGGCCAGTCCCGTGAATCCTAATTCCTGTGCCTGATAGACCTTCTTTCCGACATTCCACTTTTCTTTGGAGATGGTTTCAACAGACACAAAATTCGCGAGGCCATTTTCTATCATGGAGATAGTATCCCGGCTCTGCTGCGTTACTCCGTGGTAAAACAAATCTCCAACAACAGCATCTGATTCAAACCGGGGATTTTCGACCATGCCGATCTTCTCGGTGATGCTCCGGGGAACACCGCCAAAATGACGGGACCAGATGGTGTAATCGTGCCAGTTTCCAGCATACTGTTTCAGGGTCTCTGCTGAGTACTCACAGGCGGTCCTCTGGGCTGAATCAGTCCAGGTACCTACAGCCAGGAGTTTTACTCCTTTAACCCGCATCCCCCCTTCCGGTGTTTTTTCAAACTTACCCCCCAGGGATGTAAACGGGTACCCGAATGTCCGGGATTTTTCCTCTGTGTCTTCCCGTTCCTCAATGGTAAATGAATCTCCGTAATCGTGTTCACGGAGCCATATTTCGGCCATTTCGCGGGTATACCGTCCTTTATCGAATTCAATAGAACAGACATGACTGTCTGAATCCCAGGACGGAGAAACGCCCGGCCCGAACTTGTTAGCCTGCTGGCGGACAGGTTCTGATTCCCTGATCCGTGCAACTATGGAAGCGGGTGGCATGTGCATTATATAGGGGGACTTTAATCATTACGCTATGGTCAAAACAGAGGAAGATAGGGAAGATTTGAGGAAGTGGGGGGAGAAATGATGAGGGCTATACATCACACTTCACTGATGATCGTCTGAACAGTTCCCTTGTACTGTGCTGCAGTCAGGACCGGCTGGAGATGACACCTGCAGGATCCGTGAATCATCGGGCCATACCGTCCGAAGGCAGTATCGATGATTGCTTCAAGTCCATATGTTGCTGCCAGGTCTGCTAACTCCTGCTCGAGATAATCACCTGTATCGTAATTGATCAGCCCTTCCCCTAACGGGTCAGAATAATACAGCCTGCCGTTCAGGGCTATACAGACATCGCAGGTTTTTGCATCAATGACCGTGATCCACCGGAATATCTCAACCCCGGCATCCTCCATGGTTTTCAGTTCAGCATCCCGGGCAGAGTCGATGATTGCGTCCCTGGCCCACCGGTCAGCATCTTTCAGGCTGATGTTATACTGATCCTGCAGGACAGATAACAGGTCACGGTAATTCAGTTCAGTGTTCTGGTTATCCAGGACCGTCTTCTTAATCTGATTATAGAGGTTGTTACCCCAGGTATCAATCTGTTTTTCCAGTTTGTTCTTTAATGCATCCAGGGCTTTCTGATGAACCTTATCATTGAGGTTGATGTCAATACTGATGTTGAGTTGTTTTAACTGAACAGATGTTAGTTTCACCCCTTTCAGATACCCTTTCTGGACAAACTCATAGGCCAGGGCCTTTAGGTCTTCCGTTTCCAGTTCTGTGATCCCCATCGCTTTCAGGAGATATTCAATAGATTCCATCTCCCGGGTTTCATAATAGGATTTGAGGGATTTGGTAACCAGGTTAAACCATCTATCTCCAACCTTGTGGATGGCTGCCTTTATCCCGTCCTCCTCTCTGGTAGTCTGAAACGGGTCTTTGTTTACAATGGTGGGCTGTTTCACCATCACCAGATGCGGAGGGGATTTTTTTGCCACTTATAACGTCACCTTACTAGCTTTCGCCCAACTCAGTATCTGCCCGGTTGCTGCGTCCCCTGACTGGTAAATTGAATCAAGGTATTCCTGAACCACGCCAACATCCGAATACGCTTCTGGCAGAGTCCACGGCATACGAGCCTCCTCATAAGACCATTCTGTATACTCCTGTCCATCCGGTGTTTGTTTTGTGGTCGGTACAATATCCCACCGGACCAGTATCGTTGCAACTCCGGAACGGATAGAATCAATAAAGATTAATTCTGGTTCTATGTTAGAATACGGCATGATATCACCCAATAAACTCAACGCGCCCGCCGACATTCGCATCGACATACGAAGGACCGCGAATCGAATTACGACACCCGACCCCCGCATACGCGGCATGAAGCCAAGGGCCGCCGGCAAGGAGGACACCGGTTTGACTGATCCCTGATCTGTGGCTGTAATGGTAATCTGTTAGTTTTGTGTTTGATGCTCCGGCCAATGCAGCCGGTACAAACATTGGCCCAAGGATCTGACTGGTATCCAACGCAAGGTCTGACACGTACCCATGACAGTATGCTCCCGCATCGGTCCCAGATATGTTTGTGGTCCCGTTGAGGGGGATAGGGCTGGTGATTGCCTCATAATTTCCGGCCGTTAATACATCCGCCAGAGTTCCGGACCCGTCCCGGTTGATGATCCTGTGCTCAGTATCGGTTGAGTTGTACCCGATAATGAACTGCCAGATATTTCCCCACATATTCTCAATTCCCCTCCACACTGCCGGACGATATGATCCTGACGGGTCACCATACGTCCCGTTGCTGGCGAGTAACGACTGTATGTCAGACCCCGCACCGGCACCAACCTGATCCAAATATGTCCCGCATAGTGATGCTGCCGTATTGCTGGCATTCGTTCTGCCTAGTCCCACTTTACTTTGTGAGTCGAACGATGCATACTCGGTATAGAACAGTTGCTGGAGCAGACAGAGTGTGTGGAAATTCATCAATCCCCAACCGGTCCCTATTGCATTCGCAGCGCTTTCAAACTGTGCCATTGTTCCCGATGATGACTCAGATCCGGTTAGGTTTTTAACGCCGGATTTGCTGGTGAGTTTTAACCCGGACCAATCGGTTGCAGTCAGGCAATTTGATGTCCCGTTGGTTGTGGTTGTCCCGCCGTTTGCCCCGGCTGTGTATGCTCCGACATATATCTGATCTGCCGGTGTTGCTGAATGCCCACGCTGGTAAAACGCCGGATGGAGGGAAAATCCTGTTGCAGGGGTGGGTGAGATCCACCATCTCCAATATGGATTTGAATACTCGAATTTTATATAGGTTTTTGGTATTCGGACCATGACATAATCGTTCGTCAGAGTAAGCCCGGTTCCTTTTGCATCCGTCCCGAATGTTGCCGATCCTGCTGATGATAGCGTGCATCGTCGCATGTTGCCGTGGATCGGGTGAGAATTAAAGTAAGATTCCCTGTTGAAATACGCAGATGGTATAGCGGTTCCGTCTGCTGTGATTCGTTTCAGTTCCGGTGAACCCGATGACGAATCCCATTCGATGCCGATGATGTTCGGTAAAATGTCATTGATTCGAGCGTTGTAGATTGCGTTTTGTGTTGCCATGATTATACCACCGTAATGTTTCCAACCACTGAAATTACGTTGAATGTGGTGTTTGCAGTAATACA